>Ga0209127_100044_pt1 | contig 241607 bp, 243 predicted proteins | sample LakSupMetagenome_FD_187469 | JGI IMG/M metagenome (GOLD analysis project Ga0209127, IMG submission 187469) | Freshwater microbial communities from Lake Superior, Canada - Sta WM archaea (SPAdes) (version 2) | ecosystem: Environmental > Aquatic > Freshwater > Lake | place: Lake Superior, Canada... | reverse complement strand
CAGGTCAACGTAGCTGAACAGCGCCCCCGTGCTCTCGTCCGATCCCCGCAAATCAACCCTCCCAAGCCAGTCAGGACGATTGAATCACGCCGACACCGGTCGGGCGAGCGACTTCTTCAACAGCCTGTTAAGAGACGGCCAACAAGGGAAGAGCCAAGCGCTCCGAAACGAGACAGCACCAGATTGAGGCCGCCAGCTTTCAATCGCACTCGGTCAAATCGCCATTCCCGGCCTTGTGGGTATGGCATGTCGCCGGGCCTGCCCGCTCCCGTGCGCAAGCGCAAAGCGCGAAAGCAAGGAGCGACAAGGCGACGATGATTCTCACTGGACGGAACGGCATGGGAGCGCGCGGCGGCTGATTGGCGGACATGTCCGCCAGTTGGCGGTGCCTGAGCCGGTTTCGTCAGAACGCGCCAGTGCGGGCGGCCAAGCCGCTTCTCGCAAAACCGAGATCAAAGAGAAGAATGGTCGGAGCGAGAGGATTCGAACCTCCGACCCCTTGTCCCCCAGCGTTAGACGCACAGGTCCAGTTTCCAATGAGTAACAAACGCTTCCGTCCTTATGTTCACCGCCGACGGGACTTTCGTCGGGAAACCCAGTCGCTGATCGGTTCCTAGGTCAGTCGGTGAACCGCCAATACTCCGGTTTATTGGGGGCATTCTCCGGCATCGCGCGGATCTCCGTCAGGCGCTTGTTAGGCGGCCGGATCCCTGACAAGAGCAGTCTCAGGTCGTTCATCAGCGCTCGCTTTTCAGCGAAGGTCGAATGGTTCAGCCCGAGCATCTCCTCACCGAGGACTGTCGCATCGATCGACTGGACACCATCTGCGAGGACCGGCTTGCCGCCGAACAGGTCACCCGCGCGAGGTGCGCTAGCCAGTGTGCGGGATGCGACAAGAGCCCTGTCTGCGGCCGACGCGTAAAGAGTTATGCCCTTGGTCAGAGAGCGGACGCCCTCAACATTCTGCAGAAACTGATCGCGATCAACGTCCGGCGCCGCCATGATCAGTTCATTTACCTGCGGAGGATTCGAGCGACCAACCTGTCCCGCAAGGGCATCGGTGACGAGAAAATTGCCCATGCTGTGGGCGAGAATGTTCACCTTTTTTACCTGCACGTCGCTCTGCAAGAGCCGCAGCAGATCGATGAAGTGCTTTCGCGCATGCAGCGCGCTCTCGCCATCATATCGGTAATCAAGCACGCCACCCTTGCTTGGCCACGAAAAGAGGACGGCGAGACCTTCGTACTGAACATCGAAGATGATCTGCGAAGTCCGCAAAATCGCTTCCTCAAACTCAACGTTGAATCCATGTACAAAAATCAAGGCTTCTTCGCTGTTGGACGCTGCCTTCGCTAGTTCGAGCCAGCGCTCCTTGTTCAAAGTCGAGATATTCTGGATTTGAAAGTGCTTTTTCTTGTCGAAATTTTCCCCACCAAACTTGACGCCGAAGAGGGTATAACCTGTGTCGGGAAGCTCGATCCGTCCGACTTTGTGATCCTCGGGCACCCTCACTCGGGCGGCCCCCAGAGTCAGCCATTCCTGCCGCCCGTAGCCAAATTTCGTCGTCTTCTTGGCGTCGGGACGGGTTCGATTTGTCGCGAATAGAAATTCGGTCAGACGGGGATCAAAAACACTGGAGACCTGCCCGGATGCCGCTTTCGCAAATTCGCTAGCCTCCGAGTCATCACCAGGGCCAGCACTTGCTGGGCGCGTGGGCGGCAGAGGAACCTTAACTAGTGTGGGCTTGTCGTCCGCGGCACTTCCGGGCGCGAACGCCAATGCCGTCGTCGGGATCGGCGCGCTACCCGAGGCGGTTGCGGTGTCAAACGAACGCCTTTGGGAAGGGCGCACTACCTGCGAGCCGATGACAATCAAATTCCCGGTAAACAACACATCAGAAACAGTACAAACGTCTATGTCACTAAAAATATATTCCGCCAGCAAAGTTCTAATCTTAAAATTGGTTTTACAGTTATCGACTTTTATTGTGAAGTAGTCCAATTTATTGCGACGATCTAATTTAATTAATTTGCTGTCTGTCCAATCATCTTTACTTTGAGACATAGCAATAGCAATTATTACATTGGGTATCTCTTCTCTAAATTTCAACTCACCAGCTTGCGCAACACTTACGACTGAGAATGCCGCAGCTGCAATGAATGAGGAGCGTGCCTGGTAGAAATAGCGCATGGGTTCAATCCAAACTACGATTTCTATTGTGACCAGCCCGTGTAATTTTCGCAACAATAAACCTCAGATGCGCCAATCACCTGTATCACAGCTCAATTTCCTCAACGGCGCCTAACACCACGCGACGGTTGAACGGCCTTGCCTCCTTCCAATGCGGCGCGGACGTCGTCGAGCGTGACATGCGCGTAGAAGCGCGCGGTCGTGTCGATGTCGGCATGGCCAAGCAGCCGCTGCACGACCTTGAGGTTGCCGGTGCTACGCAGCAGGCGGGTGGCGCGGGTGTGGCGCGTGTCGTGGAAGCGCAGGTCGAGGTCGAGATCGGTCTTCACCTTGCGACGCCATTCTGACTTCATGCCCGAATAGGTGACGGGGTAGCGCTTGCCGCGCTCGACCAGCACCTTGCCTTCCGCTCGGCGGGTGCGGCGGGCGACATAGCAGAAGACCCATTCGCCGTCCTGGCCGGCGCTGGCGGCGAGGATCGCCTGCATCTCGCGCGTCAGCGGAATTGTGTGGTCGCGCGCGCCCTTCTGCACGACGGTGATCGTGCCGGCCGCCCGGTCGACCTGCTCCCAGCGCAGGAAGCATTCGGCGAGGCGCAAGCCGCTCGCCAGGGCAAAGCGCCAGAGATCGCGATAGCCCGGCGGCAGGGCCTCGCCGATGCTGGCTTCCTGATCTCCCTCGCGGATCTCGCGCACCAGCTCGCCGCGCTCCTCGAGGCGATGCACCTTCCAGTCCGGCTCGGCCGGCAGCGCGATCTTCCACTTCTTGCGGACATGGGTGAAGAGCTTGCGCAACAGGTCGACCGTCGAGCGGTTCACCGTCGCATTCGAGACGAGCGGCACCGGGCTGCCGTCCTTCAGCGTCTTGCGGCCCTTGACGGTCTGCCCCCGGCGCCAGGCGATGAAGCCGGCGAGATCGACGTCGGCGATCTCGTCGATCCGCCTGCCCTCGCCGAAGAAGCCCATGGCGCGGCGCATGTCGGTCCAGGTGGTGTCGGCGCCGGCATGGTGCTGTCCGGCCTCGGTCCAGTAGCGCTCGGCGGCGGCTTTCAGCGTGAGCGGGGCTTCGCCCCGGAAGGCTGCGGCAGCGGCGCGCTCTTGCGCGATGACCTGCTTGGCACGTTCGCGCTCGGCAACTTCGAGCCGCTCCGCTTCCCGGCGGTTCGTGGCGGCCGTTGAGGCGCAAAATCGACGGCCACCACATTGGAAGTCGATGACGTAGGTGTCCCGGCCCTTGGGCTTGTAGACGGACATTCGGTCTTCCTCCGGCGGGCGACGAAAGCAGCCAGATCGTCAGGATGGAACAGGCGGCGGGGCCGCTTCAAGCCCGAGCCCTTCAGGATGTAGCTGAGCTCGCCCCTGCGGACATAGTCGCGCAGGATCTTGGGGGAGCATTTCAGCAGGCCCATCGCTTGCGCCGGGGTGAAGAGATCGTCCGCGGTCATGGCGCTACCGCCTCGCAGACCGGCCGGTTCGCCAGCTCGAGCAGCACGTCGGCATGGCAGGGCGCGCCCGGCTTGCACCAGCAGGCGAGGTTCTTGCCGCGGATCGCGGCAAGCCCTTCCGAGCGAAGCCATTCGGGCCAAGCCCAATGCAGGCTGTTCTGGTGCAGAGTCGTAGCGAACTGGAGCTTGCCCGGCCCCATCTCGAAAGCCTGTGTCCCGCCCTGGCAGTGGCGACGGAAGGCTGCGACGGCCTGCGCCATGTCGTGGTGTACGAAGGGGTTTCCGTAGATGCCGGGCCGCGTGACCTTCACTGCTGGCAGGCCGTTGGTGGCCTGCGATATCGCCTGCAGGTCGAAGCCCTTGCGGCGAGAGAGCTGGAGGCGGACGGGCGTATGCTTTACCGTCATGTCGACCTTAGCCATGCTTCCCGCCATGACCCAACTCGATATCGATGGACGCGGCAAAACTTTCGGCTTGTGGCATCCGCGCCAAGCGCTTTTGAAGTTGCGCTGGGAATACGACATGCTTGTTGGTTTCGAGAACGACGGCGACGACCGGCATGTTTTCGCAGCATTCAACGCCGCGTCCACTGCGTGGCACTTGGCAGAATGGACTTGGCATACCCTTCCGCAGCTGGAGAGCCCGCCTAAGAACTTTGCCCGTATGAAAGATTTTTACGCCGATTGCCTCACCGGCTTCCCCGAGTTGGATCTGTGTCGCCAGATCGCTAATGGCGGCAAGCATTTCAGACTGGAAGGACGCCACGATATCGGAGTGCGGACTAGTACGATGTACATGCTCAAATATAGACGAGACCAGAACGGAAAGATCGAGTTCGTGGCTCCAGCTGGAAATAAACACGAGCAGCGGCTGGCGGTTTCCTGCAGCGGAAAAATTGTCAAAGTCCGAACCCTGATCGCGGATGCGGCTGCCTACTGGGATGAACGTCTGACTAGGCTCGGTTATAAGCAGTATTTTTAGCCTCTCGGACGCCGTGTCGCTGTAGTATCTCATCGCCTACCCTCCGGCATCGCGTCGTGCTGGACGCCGTCGAGCAGGCGGCCGGCCCGCTTCTTTCCGACGCGGTAGACCGCTGCCCGGTCCTGCTCCGGCAGGCCTTCATGAGTCGCGGCCGGATCGGTGAAGCTCGCCAACGGGGCGAACTCCCCCCATTGCTTGAAGAAGAACGCCGTGCCTGCTGCGGCGCACTGGTCGCGGATCTGGCGCGCCCAGTCGGGATGCATCGGCCGCGCCTCGCGGCCGCTCTCGCCGCCGACGATGATCCAGTCGATTCCGGAGCGAAGCGTCACGTCGCAGCCGTCGGACGGCCACCAATGGAGCGGGCATTGCTGATCGCTCCACAACGGCATGGGTTCCGGACAAAGCGGGTCATTCTTGAAGAGCTTGAACGGCGTGTTCTCGCACTCGCTGCAGACGCGATGATTGCGGAAATCGATCGGCCCGAGCAGCGGCTCGGCGCTGACGAAGCGGATCGCCGCCGGCGTCGCCAGTAGATCGGGGATGCGTTCGTCGGCGCGGCGTTGATCCTCGGCGCTGACGCCGAGCCAGACGTTCGGCAGCGGAAAAGGCCTGTCCTCGGCGCGGCGCCACTGCTCCGCATCGACGCCGGGCGGCTGCAGGCGAAGCGCGTTGAGAAAGATGATGCTCCCAAGCCGCGCCGGCGTCCCAGTCAGATAAGCCCGCATCCGCGCGCTGCGCTTGGTCAGCACCTGGTAGGTGTGGTGCGGCGTCAGCGCCATGACGGCGAAGACGCGGTCGATCCACTCGTCGGGCACGAAGTCGGCGAAGAGGTCCGTCATCGAGCAGACGAAGATCATCCGCGGCTTCTTCCAGCGCAGCGGCGCGAGCAGCATCTGCTCGTCAAGGAAGAGCTCAACTTCGTCCGCGTGCCCGGGCTTGAACGGCAGCCCGGTGCCGAGGCGCTTGTTCATGCCCTCGGCATAGCAATGGACGCAGCCGGGCGTGGCGTGGGTGCAGTGCCAGCCGACCTTGCCGGTGGCCTTGTGCTTCGCCCTGATCGGCGTCCAGGTCGCATCGGTCCATTCGACGTTGCTGCGGTCAGCCATGAGGGGCTCCGTCACGTCGCCATGGGCGTCGGCATAGCGATGGGGCTCGGGCACGGGCCTGGACCTGGGCCGGTCGAAGAGACGGGCCACGCCGAAGCCGGCGCCGGCAGCGAGCAGCAGGATGAAGCCGAGCGCCGGATCGAGCGGCGGCAACGCGGCGTCGAGCCAGGCGATCATTGGCTCGCTTCCTGTCGCTCGATCGCAAGCCGTTCGCCGGCGGTGATGCAGAAATTGCAGACCGCTTCGTCGCCGATCCCGTACGCGCTCGACGCATCGCATTCGTCGTTGCAGCGGCAACAGGTGTGCCCGAGCCCGGCTCTGATCCAATCGCCGGGGGTCGGCTTGGCGACATGATCGAATTCCGGCGCGCGGCTCGCCTCGGCGTAGCCGAACATGCAGGCTTCACACATGCCGCACTTGCCGTCCGGCTCGGGATCTTCGCAGCCTTCACCATAGCCTTCATCGGCGAGCCAGCGGGCGATTGCCTTGTCGGCGCTCTCGGCGCGAACGATCCGCCAGTTCCATTGCTCGGGCGTGCCGACGACCCATGCCGGGAGCGTTGGCGCGGCTGCCGGAGCGGCGACGGTCGGGACCGTCGGAAGTGCAGCCGCACCCGCGGTGACAGTTGCAGCCGCCAATAGGAAACGACGTGTGATCATTGGTCTGCCTCCGAGCCGAAGGCCTGCCGCTCAAGATAGCGCAGGCGCTCGTCCATGCCCTTGAGGAAGCGCCGGACGGTGTCGCGCGGCGCGGCTCTCTCGACCTCGCCGATCATGTCGAGCGCGTCGCTGGCCCAGCCGGCCGCCTCCTTGGCGATACGGCTCGCGGCCTGCGCCAAGCGCGCCTGGCTGATGGAGGAAGGGCCGAGGGCGCGGACCCCTTCGGGGTGCCGATCAGCCGGCCGCGGGCCACCTATCCCGGCCGCGCCCTCGGAGCCGGCAGGCGGACCTTCGCCCGCGCCGGATCCTGCAATCTCGATATGCCCGACGATCAGACCCTGATCCTCGCCGGCCGGATGGCGCAGGGCGGGCATGGCGGCCTTGCCGGCGCCGACCCAGCCGAGCGCCTCCCAGCCGTTCGTGTCGTGCCAGCGCAGCAGATAGAGGCTGCCCTGCGCATCCCGGCCGATGAAGGCGCTGGTGGCGCCGGCGGGCGGCAGGCCGGGCGCAAGCGTAGCGTGATAGGGGCGCATCAAAGCTCATCCCGCGTGGGAATGAGCCCAGCGTCCGCATCAGCAATGCGCTGCTCGATCGCCCTGCGCGCGATGGCGAGGACCTCGTCGGTCAGTTCCGGCATCTTGGCATTGGTCGCAGCGATCATGGTTCCGACCATCTGGCCGAACCATTCCGACAGTGCCGAGGCGGCAAGGCCATAGTCTTGCTGCGACGCGTTTCGTCTTCGAACCACTCGCAGTATTCGGCATGGATCGCGTTGCCGAGCCGGGCCATGCAGCGCGCATACGCGCCGTGGCTGCCGAGATGTCTGCGGATATCGTCGATGTTGGCGTGGATGTTCGGGTCAGTGCTCACGCGCTCTCTCCCACGGCCTGCAGGTAAAGATCGAGGATCGCCTCTTCTTCCTTGCGCTCGTCGAGATCGCGACGGCGCAGCGCGATGACCTTGCGCAGGATCTTGGCGTCGTAGCCGTTGCCCTTGGCCTCGGCGTAGACTTCCTTGATGTCGTCGGCGATCGTCTTCTTCTCCTCCTCCAGCCGCTCGATGCGCTGGACGATGGATTTGAGCTGGTTGTTGTCGAGGGGGTCATCCATGCCGGCGCCCTCCGGCCAGCCGGCCGTTCTGCTCGGCGGCGATGCGGGCGAGGTCGGCGATGCGCGCATCGAGCCGGCGGCGGCCGGCGAGCAGCACCTCGAGGCGCGCGGCGCGCGGCGATATCTCGTCGACGAGATGGGCCGCCTCGGCAGTCAGGGCCGCAAGCTGGCGCTCGACTTCGGCGGCGGCGTCCTCAAGCTCGGCGAGGATGCGCTCGGCGCTCGGCGGCGCCCTGCGGGCATCGGCCAGCCGCCCGCCCAGCCGGGTGTAGAGGCCGCGCCCGGCCAGCGTCTGCGTGGCGCAGGCGCGCTCCTCGCCATAGAGGCCGCGATAGGTCTGCAGCCGCGCCCAGCCGCGCGCGGCGAGCGCCTTGACGGTGACATCGCGCACCGCCTGCTCGGGAAAGGCGCGGCAGCGCCAGTGCCCGCCCTCGCCACCCTGCCGGTAGAGCGCGCCGGTGCAGAGCAGGCCGAGCGCGACGCGCTGATGCAGCGAGGGCTGCTCGGCCTGCGGCACGCCGGCCGTGAGGGCGGGCAAGGCGCCCATCAGCGGCGGGCCTTGCCGTTGCGGCGGGCGATCTGCTCCGCAGCGGGGACGCCATTGCGAGCAATGGCTTTGGCCGTCTCGAAATGCGTGGTGATCTGCTCTTCGGTGAAATCGAGCAGCAGGTCCTCACGGGTCACGTTGCCGGCGGAGGCAACGTGACTAGTGATGAAATCGGCCATGCGCCGCGCCAGCGAGGGCTCGGATTGGCGGGTGGCGGCGGTGGTGGTTGCCGACATGGGCGCGCTCCATCGGGGTTCGATGGAGTTACTAGTTGCGCAACTAGCAACTTATGTCAACGCGCTTCGTGCAACTAGTTCATGAGGCCGCGCGAGCGAAATGCGGCCTCCATTGTTCCCAAGGCCGCCAGCACGTCGGAGCACCCCTCTGTTCCAACGGAGCGTTGATGGCTGGCGCCGGACGCAATCATCTCGTCGCGCAGTGACATTGTTTTGGCGTCTCCGCCAGAGAGATGCTCAACGAGCGCTGCCTGAGCGACCATGACGGCAGCGACCCGATCCTTGGACGCGCCGCAAACAACGGCGCGCCCGAGCGTCAAGCCTGCTGACAAGGCAATCTTCAAGGTGCCAGGATCGCTTTGCGCAGCAGCACGTGGCCCGTTCGCACTAACCAGCAGGAGCGCCGCCGCTATAGCCGAAAATCTCATGCAGACCTGCGCGGGAAGGCGGTTTCGAGCGTCGCCTTGATGCGCTCGATTTCTTCACGGGAGCGACGCTCGAGGAAGCGCCTCAGCCAGTCGTCGTCCGGATGGCGAAACAGCGATTCGGGGTCGGTGTGGAACAGAGCCGCAAGCTTCTCCTGCCAGTCCGTGCCCGGCGTTGTGCCATTAAACCAGCGAGACACGACGCTTTTGTCGGCGCCGGTCTCGCGAACAATGTCGGCCTGACTGAGTCCGCGCGCCTCGGCCCAATCAGGGATGTGGTGCGGGCGTCGCGGCTGCTTGCTGCGGTGGATTTCAGTGACGTTTGGCATAGGCCGAACGCTACGCCCAGCCTGCTTGCAGGTCGTTATCCTGTTGAGCAAGGGTGAGGTTTGACTTTTGTTGCGAGTTGCGCAACTAGTCAAATCATGCGCGATACTCACCTGACCCGAACCCTTCTCAGCCGCGGCCTCCGCCTCGTCGAGTTTGCGCGCCTCGTCGGAGTCGACAAGGGCACCGTTAGCCGCTGGTCGGCCAGCCGTATCCCTGCCGAGCGTGTCATCGACATTGAAGCGGCCACTTCAATTCCCCGATCGGACTTGCGTCCGGACCTTTATCCGCCCGGTGCGGCGCCCACTCCGCCCGCCCCTGCAGACTGCCCCGTTTCCTAACCCAACGTCGCCCGCCGGCGCGATTGGTATCGCGCGGCCTGTCACGAATGAGGCCCAGATGCTCCGCCCAGATGCCGAGTTTCACCGGATCAAGGCGTCCCATAGCGACCTGATCGACCTGTGCGGCGGGCAAAAGCGCGCCGGCGGCCTGATCGAGCGCGGCCAGCAGATGATGAGCTGTGTGCAGAACCGCGAGCACGGCGCCCTATTGACCGTGCGCGGCAAGCTGGTGCTGGAGCGCGACTGCGGCAAGCCGGTGGCGACGCAGGTCGAGGCCGAGATGCTCGGCTACCGACTGGAGCGGGTTACGGCGGCGCCGGGGCCTTTGCCGGCGAATCCCTTCGCCGCCGTCGCCGCGATCAGCCAGGAATATTCCGACCTGGTCGGCAGCTTCGCCCAGCGCACCGCCGATGGCGACTTCTCCCGCGCCGACGGCGCCGCGCTCGACCGCGACCTCGGCGACCTGATCGCCCGGGCCGAGGCCTTCCGCAAGTTCATCGCGGCGCAGATGGCCGGAGGCCCGGCATGAGCGCCTGCCCCGCCTGCCGCGGGCGCGGCTTCCGCATCATCACGCAGGATGGGACGCGCCCGGCCTGCATCGGCTGCGCCGGCTCCGGCCGCCTCAACCTTCCTCCCCCTCCGGCCGCCGCGAACGCGGCCGGACACCTGCCGCCGGCCCGCGCCCCCTCCCTGACGGGCCGGCGGCCTTTCCAGTCCCGCGAAGACGTGGAGTCCCTGCAATGGCTCTGGTGAACGATGGCCGCCGTGGCGACTGGATGCAGACCTTTACCGGGCGGCAGTTCTGGCCGCTCGACCCGCGGCCTGACGAAGTCGAGATCCGCGACATCGCGCATGCTCTGGCCAACCAGTGCCGCTATGCGGGCCATTGCCGCCGCTTCTATTCGGTGGCCGAGCATAGCGTTCTGCTGGCGCGGGCCTTCGCCAACCGCGAGGAGCGCCTGTGGGCGCTGCTGCACGATGCGGCCGAGGCCTATCTCGTCGACCTGCCGCGCCCGGTGAAGCGCCATGTCGTCGGCTATCACATCGCGGAAGCGGCGGTGATGGCGGCGATCTGTCTGCGGTTCGGCCTCAAGCCGGAGATGCCGACCGCCGTCCACAATGCCGACTATCGCATCCTGCGCGACGAGCTGGAACAGAACATGTCGAGCCCGCCGGCGCCCTGGGGCGTGCAGGAGGAAGAGCCGCTCGGCGTGACCTTGCGCTTCTGGAAGCCGGACGAGGCCGAGTTCTGGTTCCTGCAGGAATTCGATTGGCTCACCGGAGGGCGCTTCGGCGTAACGCCCGCGCCCCTGCCGCGCGGCTGCAGCCTGAAGGCGGGTGCGGCCCATGGCTGAGCTGATCCGCATCGCCCTGATCCGACGCGACGGCGGCACGCAGCCGCGCGCCGCGCTCGACCCGGCCACGGTCGAGACCTATGCCGAGGCGGCGCGCGAGGGCGTGCGTTTCCCGGCGATCGGCCTCGTCTATGACGGCACCGATTACTGGCTCTGGGACGGCTTCCACCGCACCGCCGGCTTCGAGGCGGCGGGCATCGGCGAGATCGAGGCCGAGATCACCGCCGGCACGCGGCGCGACGCCGTCCTGCTCGCCGCCGGCGCCAACGCCACCCATGGCCTGCGCCGCACCAGCGACGACAAGCGCCGGGCCGTGCTGCTGCTGCTCGGCGATGCCGAATGGCGCAAATGGAGCGACCGGGAGATCGCGGACAAGGCCCGCGTCTCGCATACCTTCGTCGCCAAGCTGCGCGACCTCACTGGCAACGTTGCCAGTGAACGGACCTTCCGGACGAAGCACGGCACCGTTTCGACCATGGACACCGCCGCCATGGGCAAGCGCGCGGCCGCTGTCGCGACCATCCGCTCGCTGCCTGTCGAGGCCCTGCACCAGATCGTCCGCGAGCAGCATCAGGCCCGGCAGGACAAGAAGAAGGCGCGGCGCGAGGAACGCGAACGCGACCTCGGCGAGAAGATCGCGAGCGGCAATGCGGCCATGCTCGCGGCCGGCGCCTCCGGCAAGCGCTATGGCGTGATCCTCGCTGATCCGGAATGGCCGTTCGACGTCTATTCCGCCGAAACCGGCATGGATCGCGCGCCGGACAACCACTATCCGACCTCGTCGATCGACGCGATCGCCGCCCGCCCGGTGCCGGCGATCATGGCCGATGATTGCGCCCTGCTGCTCTGGGTGACCGGGCCGCATCTGGAAAACGGCTTCAAGATCCTGAACGCCTGGGGCTTCACCTACCGCTCGCATTGGGTCGGGGTGAAGGACCGGATCGGCACGGGCTATTGGAACCGCAACAAGCATGAGCTGCTGCTGCTCGGCATCCGCGGCAATGTGCCGGCGCCGGCGATGGGCGAGCAGTTCGACAGCGTCCAGCCCTTCCCGGTGCGCGAGCACAGCCGCAAGCCGGAATTCGCGCACCTGATCGCTGAGCACTACTGGCCAACCCTGCCCAAGATCGAGCTCAACGCCCGCGAAGCGCGCGAGACCTGGGACGTCTGGGGTGCGGAAGCGCCGGAGCTGTTTCCCCCTTCCCCTTCATCCCCTGGAGAGCCGACATGCAGTTCGTGACGGTCGAGGGCCGATCCCTCAAGCACGCCTTGAAGCCACTCGTCGACGTCATCGAACGGCGCTCGACCGTTCCGATCCTCGGCTATGTCCGGCTGGCGCTAGAGAGCGACGGGTTACGGCTTTCCGCGACCGATCTCGATATCGAGGTCGAAACCCGCTTCGACGTAATCGACGGCGACCGGGCCGGCGGCTGGAGCCTGTGCCTGCCGGCGCAGGCGCTGGCCGGCATCGCGCAGGTCGCCGGCGTCATGCCGGTGCGCATCGTGCTCGGCAGCGGCCAGGAAGCGGCGAAGACCGTGATCAGCGTCGGCGACGACGAGGTGGTCTATACGCTCGATGCGCTCCATGCGGCGGACTTCCCGACCGGAATCGTCATGCGCGGCGCACTGTTGGAGACGTTCTCCAACGGCCAGTTGGCGACGCAGCTCGACAAGGTGCGCGCGTTCATTTCAACCGAGGAGACGCGCTATTACCTCAACGGCGTGTGCTGGCATCGCGGGCCGCTCGGCTCCCGCTTCGTCGCCACCGACGGACATCGGCTCGCCTGTTGCCGCGTCAGCGCCGATCCGATCGAGCCCGTCGCACGCATCATTCCGCGCAAGGCGATTAACCTGATCAGCAAGCACATGGCAGGCCTCGACGTCCGCGTGCATGAGCGCGAAGGTGGCACAGCGCTGAGCGGCCTTGCCTTCGAGACGGACAGACTCTCGATCCGCACTAAACTGATCGACGGCGCCTATCCCGACTTCGACAAGATCCTTGCGCCCGTCGTCGAAAAATCAGGCGCCTTTGTCCTGGCGTTGAAGCGACCGGATGTTTCCGCCGCCCTGGCCCGCCTCGGCGTGTTCGGCCGCGACATTGGCCGCGCAGTTCGCTTCGATGCGCAGGATGGCCGGCTGGTTCTCGTGCGCAGCGGAGGCGACGGCGGGGCGCGGGCAAAGACGGCCTCGCCCTGGCCGGAGGGTCTCACGCCCTTCGGGCTGAACGCCGTCTATTTCGGCGACATGGTCTCCGGCTGCGCGGGCGATATCACGCTCGGCCTGTCCGCTCCGAGCGATCCGCTCCTGATCAAGGATTCCGATGCGGAGATGACCCGCGTCCTCATGCCAATGCGGGTGTGACGTGCAAGAACTGATCGTCGATTCCTTCGCCGGCGGCGGTGGCGCGTCGACCGGGATCGAGCTGGCGCTCGGCCGCTCGCCCGACATCGCCATCAATCACGATGCCGAGGCGCTGGCGCTGCACCGGATCAACCATCCGGAGACCTGGCACCTGCCGCACAATGTCTGGAAGGTCGATCCCGTCGCCGTGACCGCGGGGCGGCCTGTCGGGCTGCTCTGGGCCTCGCCGGACTGCAAGCACTTCTCCAAGGCCAAGGGCGGCAAGCCGGTGAAGCGCAACATCCGTGATCTCGCCTGGGTGGTGCCGCGCTGGGCCAAGCAGGTGCGCCCGCGCGTGATCATCCTCGAAAATGTCGAGGAGTTCCGCGACTGGGGGCCGATCTCGGCCGAGGGCGTACCCTGCAAGGAGCGCAAGGGCGACGAGTTCAAGCGCTGGTGCGCCGAGCTGAAGCGGCTGGGCTATCGCGTCGAGCATCGCGAGCTGCGCGCCTGCGACTATGGCGCGCCGACGATCCGCAAGCGCCTCTTCGTCATCGCCCGGCGCGACGGCGAAAAGATCGTCTGGCCGAAGCCGACGCATGGCCGGCCGGACGATCCCGAGGTGATCGCCGGGCGCAAGCTGCCCTGGCGCACGGCGGCGGATATCATCGACTGGTCGCTGCCCTGCCATTCGATCTTCCTCAGCCGCGAGGAAGGCCGGGCCGTCGGCGTCAACCGGCCGCTGGCGGACGCGACCATGGCGCGCATCGCCCGCGGGGTGAAACGCTATGTGATCGACGCGGCCAAGCCGTTCGTGGTGCGGACGGCTCATGGCGAGACCGGCCCGAACAGCAAGCGCTGGGGCAAGGGCGAGCATGACCTTGCCGAGCCGCTGCCTACGGCGACGGCCTCCAACGATTTCGCGCTCGCGACGCCGTTCATCACCAAGTTCCGGGCCAACAGTGTCGGCTCGAGGCTCGACGAGCCGCTGCACACGGTGACCGCCAATGGCGAGAACCGGGCGCGGCCGGGCGGCTCCGCCCCTCTGGGGCTGGTCTCTCCGATCCTCGCCGGCTGCGGCGGCCGGGCCGGCCAGTCGCGCGAGCGCTCGGCAGACGAACCGACCGCGACCGGCACGGCGAAGGCCGATGTCTGCCTGGTCGCGCCGGTCCTGACCTATGCGCAGCAGGGCGGGCTCAACCGCTCGCCGGAAGAGCCGCATTCGACGATCTGCGCCTCGGCGAAGGATCAGAACGCGCTGATCGCGGCGCATCTGATGACGATGCGCAATGCCGGCAAACCGTTCAACGGGGCGGACGAGCCGACGCATACGGTGACGGCCGGCGGCGCCGGCCTCTCGCTCGTCGCCGGCACGCTGATCCAGACCGGCTATGGCGAGCGCGAGGGCCAGGAGCCGCGCGCGCTCGACCCGGCGGCGCCGCTCGGAACCGTGGTCGCCGGCGGCGTCAAGCACGCCGCCGTCGCCGCCTTCCTGGCGCAGCACAATACCGAGCATGTCGGGGTGAAGCCCGGCCGCACGGTCGATAAGCCATTCCCGACGATAACCACCTCCGGCGGGCAGAGCACTTTGACTGCCGCCTTCCTGGCGCAACACAATACCGGCGTCGTCGGGCACGCGATGAGCGAGCCGGTCTCGACCCTGACGGCAGGCGGCCAGCGGGGCATGCCGCAGCAGGCGCTGGTCGCCTCGCATGTCCTCAACATGAAGGGGTCGGAGCGCGCCGCCAGCGGGCCGCATGAGCCCCTTCCGACGATCTGCGCGGGCACGACACATGCGGCCGAGGTGCGCGCCTTCCTGACCAAATATTACGGTACTGGCGACGGGCAGGAATGCTCCGATCCGATGCATGCCGTGGTGACGAAGGACCGCTACGGCCTCGTCACGGTCGAGATCGGCGGCGAGCCCTATGTCATCGCCGATATCGGCATGCGCATGCTGGCGCCGCGCGAGCTCTACCGGGCGCAGGGCTTCCCCGACAGCTACATCATCGACCGGGGCCTGCGCGTCGAGCCGCGCGAGGGTTTTGGCGAGGATGATGGGCCGGCCGAGGTTGTCCCGATCACCAAGACGGCGCAGGTGCGGATGTGCGGCAACAGTGTCTGCCCGCCGCTGGCGCAGGCCCTCGTCGCCGCCAACTACCAGCCGCGCGAGATCGAGCGCCCGGCGCCGCCGGCGGACATGCCGCTGTTCATGGAGGCGGCGGAGTGAACGTTCACCCCTCTCATTCTCTGTCAGCGATCGAGCTTGGTCGAAAGGTTGTTCATCATCGTGCTCAACACCCAAGCACGCTTGGCTGCGTTTACCAGGTCTTTCGGGGCCTGCTCCTGATCAATGAATGCCTGCTGGATCTTGTCCAGCGTCATACCGGCGCGACATGCTCCGATATATGCAAACAACCGCCCATATTCTTGGTGCAAGACAGTCCATTCTGCACGGTCCTCAATAGTGTCCAGCGCGGGGGCGATTTCTCCGAGCATCGCAGCCGCCTTTTGGAACGGCTCGTAGTTGATTTTCGTTGCGCGATTCTGTGCTGGGTCATCGGCAATCATGGCTTCATGGAAAAGCGCAACCGAAGCGCTCGCGAACGTGCTGATCGCTACTCTCGCCTTGGCCCGCAATCCGCGCTCAGTCGCCTCCTGCTGGCGCAATGTCGCTTGGAGTGCAGCGCGCGTCATCTCGTTCTGCTGGTTCAACCCAGCGAGCTGCTTAAGTACGAAATAGAGGCCAACAGCTCCGATCGCTCCGGAGATGATCGTCTGCACCGTTGTCTGATATCGGCTGAGCCAGAACTCGCCGCAGCTGAATGCGGGGCGGCCTTCATTGAGCTTGGCGAGATCGACACCATCGCAGAGCCGTCCGACTATGTCACCGATGACAACCCCGCCGACCGCGCAGCTCATAACGATCCCGAAGAACGCGACCGCGATCTTGTCTTCAGTCTTCATGCCCATCCCCCCGCGCGCATTCTAGCGGCGCGCTCGCATTTGGCGAGGGCGGGCGATTGGCACCTACTTCTTGTCGCCTACCGGCACGACGCTCTTAGCGAGATCCAGCAGTGTCGGCGGCGCGACGTCCTCCGATTGATGGCCCGGCAGCGGGCGGAAGACTGCGTTCAGGACAAGTGTGCGGTCGGCCTGCTCCATCTTGGCGTCCTTGTCGCCGACGAGCGCGAGATAGGTCTGAAGCATGACGCGGCGCTGATCGGCGTCGGTCTGCAGCACCATGTTCTCAGTTACAAAGCGCCCTATGAAGCGCAGCAGCCAGCCGGCAGCGATGGCGCAGATCGTAATGAGTGCCACGGTGACATAAGTGACCTCGCCGTCCGCCTTCTTCGGCAAAGAAGCCAGGAAGGCTGGGCCATGCAAATAGGCCATGCAAAGGCCAGTGCCGACGATGCCGGCCATGGCCAGGAGGCCGATCCAAAAGCCGACGCCATGCTGGATTGCCTTGCGAGCCCACAGGCGTGTGGCGCTCAGCAAAATGCCCGCCTCGGTGGCCTGCTTTCGCGCTGCCTCAATGCTGGCTTTAGCTTCGACAATAAATGCCTCGAACTCGGCGGCTCTTTGAGCGCTGGCGTCTGTAAGGTTTTTCTCCAGCACTCCCAGGCCAGCCTCACTTTCCTCCATGAGTCGCGTCCAATCGCCCGCCTGGATCAGCGCATTTCCTTTTGCCTCATTGATGGCTTCCCTCACTTCTACGGCCGCATCGCGAAAACTCTGCCGCAATTGTTGAGATTGGAAGCTCGCACGAAAATCCACGAGTGCGACGAGAACGCGAGCGTCGGAAAACAGCTTGGCTATAGCAAATCTGTCGGCATCGGAGATCAAGGTCAGGGCCTTGCCCATGAATACCCTGAATCGCGTTATTACGGCAGCGAGCACAAGCCACTCTTCCGCCTGAATAAGCTCTCGGCGACGGCCATCATCGGCTTGCAAAAGCAATGGGAAGTTCGACTCGACAACAATCAATCCATCGGATCCCGTTTTGAACTCTGGTGGATTTTCAGAAATATGCGCGTCGATAACGCCGGTTATGACCCTGTATGCACTCTCGTGCTCTCTAAAAATGGTTCGAACGCCGAGCAGTTCCATGAAGGAAGTCCAAGCCGCGCGTTGGTAAGACAGGATTTCGCGAGCATCGGCTCCACGGTCAGGCGCAAATCTTATAGTGTATTTCCCGAGGATGTCGTTGATCTGCTCAGCCGGACTGCCTTCTTCTTGATCCATTTCCTAACCTCCTCGATCCGGCGTGATGTACCCTTCGGTGAGCCGCATGACAACTCCTGCGCGAGTGCGGCATGAGCGCGGCCCTGCTCGGCCTGGCACTCAAGGCCAAGCTGCATTCGCAGACGCGCAAGATGGTGCTGATCAAGCTGGTGGATTGCTGCCAGGAGGACGGCACGCGGATCTACCCCTCGCTCGCCACCATCGCCGAGGACGCGGAATGCTCGGTGCCGACGGCGCGGCGGGTGATGCAGACGTTCTGCCGCGTCGGCCTGCTGCGCAAGGTCAGGGACGGCGGCTCGGGCGCCAAGTCGACCAACCATTACGAGATGGACATCGACCTGCTGGCCAAGCTGCGGCGGCCCGAGATGTGGCCGGCGCTCGAAGCTGCGGCGGTGCACCAGCCGCTGACCGATTCCGACGACGATGACGAGGCGGCTGGCCATGCGCCGGACGCCGGGTCAGGCGCGCGAGAGGCGGGCAGTCCCGGCGCAAATAAGGGTATCACCGTGGAAGGGTATCACCGTGATAGCCTTCCAAATCCGGCGGAAGGGTATCACCCAGATGATACCCAACCCCTTAGTAGAAACCTTAATTATGAGAGAGAGGGTGCGCGGGAGCGCGAGGGCACGCCAGCGAGCGAGGGCGAGCCTGAGCAGGCGGATCAGCCGACGGCGACGTTGACCGAATTCCGGGCTGCGTGGCCGAACGTCCACCGCGACAGCCAGAAGGCGATCGAGGCCGCTTGGGAGGCTCTGCCCTTCACCATGCGGCGGCCCGCGATCGACGGGATCAAGCCCTTCCTCGCCGATCTTGGCCCGCGAAAGTTCCAGATCGCGGCCTCGACCTATCTGAGCGAACGGCGCTGGACGCTGCTGCCGGCACGGGCGGCCGAGCGCGCCGCCGCCGCCAACAGCGCCGTGAGGGCCTGGACCCGCGACTGGTGGCGGCTCGTGCTGTTCCGGATCATGGCCGGCCAGCGTGTCGGCTACACCGTGCAGAGCGGCCAGGCGATCACGGCGACTGCGCGCGAGCAGGAGCAGGCGCGCCAGCAGCTCGGCGAGCTTCACGCCTATCTCTGCACCGGGCCGGAGCTCGCCGCATGGCGGCCCTGGCTCGCCGCCCGCGGCGCCCGCATCCCCGACATGCGCGGTGACGCCCGCGTGTTCCTGCCATCACCGATGCCGCCCGGCGGCAAGCGGGACGCTGGCGACGATGACGTTCGGTTTTGAGGGCTGACGATGGGACGGCGGAATCCGCACAACACCAAGCCAAAGGCCGAATTCCATGGCCACTCCCGCCTTGTCGAAGAGACCAAGGTCCCGGCGCCTGTCGATCTCGACCTGTCGGCCGATTGGTTCTTGGTCTTTACCGCGCCACGCATGGAGGCGAAGGTATCGAGGGCGCTGACCGAGGCCGGTTGCAGCGTCTTCCTGCCGGCGATCCACCGCGTGATCTCGCAGCGCTATCGCAGGACCGAGCATGATATCGCGACCTATCCGCGCTATCTCTTCGTGGCAGGTGTCCCATTCCGGTGGCGCGGACGCGACTATGTCGGCGAGGACGGCGTCAGCGTGGTGACGATCGACGGGCGGCCGATCGTCGACATCCGCGATATCGATGGCGTGGTCGACGTGGTCGGCACGCCGCGCGGCTGGCTCAAGGTGCCGGGCAAGGCGATTGCCGCCGTCGCCGAGTTTCAGAACGACTATGTGCCGCCCTGTTCGAACGTGCTGCAGCCTTCGAAGGCACGGCGTCCACTGGTCGGTGGCGAGCGGGTCAACGTGATCAACGGCCCCTTCGCCACCTTCCAGGCTGTGGTTGTCGACATGATCGGCCTGGAGCGTGCCGAGGTGCTGATCGACATCTTCGGGCAGAAGACGCCGATGCAGATCGATATCGACCAGCTCGACGCGGCCTGAGTGATGAACAGCATTCCGATATCAATTGACGTGCGCCCATTGACTCCCGCAGCCCGAATCGGAATCCATGGGCGCACGGTTATTCCGGTAGTTTGATCGTCGCCTCGGCGGCTCGTATCTCACGGAACCCGCGTCAGCCTCACCCGCGACCAAGTGCGAAGCTATGTCGACCCGCTGCCCGATGGTGGCGGGTTTCATGTTTCGGCCCCTATAATCATGGGCAGGCTCAAGACGATCGGCAGCCGCGTCGCTTCGGTGGCGCCTCGCACTGCCCCGCCGCAGAAGGTGGCCGATCCGTTCTACCTCTCTGCGGAGTGGCGGCTGTTCGCCCGGGCCGTGAAGCAGGCTCGCGGCTATGTTTGCGAGAACCCAGACTGCAGGCGCGATTGCAGTCATGCGCCTCGCGGCCTGATCGCCGATCATGTCGAGGAACGACGGGACGGCGGAGCTGATTTCGACATCGCGAACGTCATGCTGCTCTGCATCGCCTGCCACAACAGCAAAACGGCGATCGAGCGGACGAAACGTCACCTTCGGGCGGTTTGAGCCCTGGGGGGCGGGTCAAAAGTCCCCGACGCGCCAACCCTTCTCACCGGCTTGGGACTCATTCGGAGTTTTTTTTCTTGGACGACGCAGATTCCAGCGGCGGAAAGAAAGAAAAGCGTCGTGGCCGTGCGGCTTTCGAGCCGACCGATGAGCAGCGCGCGACCGTCCGCCGGATGGCGTCGGATCGGCTGACGCATCCGGTCATCGCCGGTGAGATCGGCATCAGCGTGCCGACGCTGCGCAAGGTTTTCGTCGAGGAACTGAAGGACCGCGTCAGTTCGGGCGGTCTGTTCGGCGACACTGCCGATCTGATCCCGACGATGCCGCCTCCTTCGGAAAAGCCGAAGCGCCGCGGCTCGGGCGGTCGCACACCCTGGAAGCCCTCAAATGCCGATCGCGAGAAAGCGGCGGTCCTGGTCGCGTCGGGCATGGGCGTCGAGCAGCTGGCCCGGATCTTCGTCAAGACCGAGCCGACGATCCGCAAGCATTTCGCGGCGGAGCTCGACACCGGCGCCCTGCGCAAGCGGGCCGAGGTGATCGCCGCGATGCACCGCATTGCGCTGAAGGGCAACGTCGCTGCCCAAAAGGAGATGCTCGCTATCATGGACCGGGCGGACCTCACTGCGCTGCAGGATCAGGTGCGCGGCAAGGCGGCAGCCAAAGCCGAGGCGCCGGCACCCGACCCGGTCGGCAAGAAGGAACAGGCGCAACTCGACGCCCACGGCGTCGTCACGCGCGGTCCCTGGTCTGCCTTGGTAGGTCGAAAGCGCGGCTGATGTCGCTTCACTTCGCGCAACCGGGCTGGGAGAGCACGCTCCTCGCCGGGCGATCGCTCGTCCCGCTTCTGCCCCTCGACCGGCTCGAGGCGGATCGGGCGGCGGCGATTTTCGACCGGCTGCACCTGCCGGACGTGCCGGGCCAGCCGACGCTGGGCGATGCGGCCGGCGACTGGTTCCGCGATGTCGTCCGCGCCGTGTTCGGCTCGATCGACGAGGCGACCGGCATCCGCCAGGTGCCCGGCGTCTTCCTGCTGGTCCCGAAGAAGAATTCGAAGACGACGAACGGCGCGGCGCTGATGCTGACGGCCCTGCTCATGAACGAGCGGCCCAACGCAGCCTTCGCCCTGTTCGGCCCGACGCAGGAGATCGCCGACCTCGCCTTCGCCGCGGTGTCCGGCATGGTCGCCGCCGACAAGGATCTCGACACGCTGCTGCATGTGCGGGATCACCTCAAGACGGTGGTCAACCGCGTGACGGGCGCCACGCTGAAGGTCATGACCTTCGACATGAAGGTCGCGACCGGCGGCAAATATGCCGGCTGGCTTCTCGACGAGCTGCACCTGCTCGGCAAGGTCGCCTACACCTCGCGCGTCATCGGCCAGCTGCGCGGCGCCCGTGTCGCGATCCCCGAGGCTTTCGGGATCATCATCACGACGCAGTCGGACGAGCCGCCGGCCGGCGCCTTCAAGGCGGAACTGGACTACGCCCGCTCTGTCCGCGATGGCCGGGTCCAGAACGCCACGGTGCTGCCGGTCTTGTACGAGTTTCCGGAGGCGATGCAGCTCGACGCCGCTAAGCCCTGGCGCAAGGTCGAGAACTGGCCGTTCGTGCTGCCGAATCTGGGCCGCAGCGTCTCGCTGCCCGTTCTGGAGCAGGATTACGCCACGGCCCGCGAGATGGGCGACGAGGAAGAACGGCGCTGGGCCTCGCAGCACCTCAATATCCAGATCGGCCTCGCCCTGCATTCGAACCGCTGGGAAGGCGCCGACCATTGGGAGCACGCCGGCAGCAAGGCGGCGACGCTCGAGTTCATCCTGGCCGAGTGCGAGGTCTGCACGGTCGGTATCGACGGCGGCGGGCTCGACGATCTGCTTGGCCTCACCGTGCTCGGCCGCCACCGCGTGACCAAGCGCTGGTACCATTGGGGGCACGCCTGGGCCGATCGCGGCGTCAAGCTGCTCCGGAAGGAGATTGCCTCCCGGCTCGACGACTTCGAGAAGGACGGCGACCTGACCTTCGTCGACATCGCCGAGACCGTGGACGGGGCCAATGCCGACGTCGCCGGCGTCGCCGACATCGTCGAGCGCATCTTCAAGGCCGGCTTGTTGCCTGCGAAGGCCGGGATCGGCGTCGATGCGGTCGGCATCGCCGCGATCCTCGATGAGCTCTCGCTGCGCGAGATCCCCGACGATTGCATCGCGGCGGTACCGCAGGGCTACCGCCTTTCCGGCGTCATCAAGGGCGCAGCCCGCAAGCTGAAGGATGGAACCTTGAAGCACGGTGCGCGCCCGCTGATGGCCTGGGCCGTCGGCAATGCCCGTTCAGAACTGCGCGGATCGGCCGTGCTGATCACCAAGCAGGCCTCCGGCACGGCGAAGATCGATCCGCTGATTGCGCTCTTCAACGCCTTCGACCTGATGAGCCGAAACCCGACGGCTGCGGGTCCAATCGAAATCGACGCCCTGATCGGCTGATCGGAGATTTCCATGACCATCGTCCGCAAGACCGTCGCCGCCGGTGACGGGCTGGAATTCGTGTTGTCGGATGCGACCGTCGACCGGTACGGCGACGTGATCGAGGCGTCGGGCTGGGTGCTGACCTGGTTCAAGCAGAACCCGATCGCCTTGTTCAGCCATTCCGCCAGCTTCCCCATCGGCCGCTGGGAGGATGTCCGGGTCGAGGGCGGCAAGCTCCTGGCGCGGCTGGCGCTCGCGGCCGCCGGCACCAGCGCCCGCATCGACGAGCTGCGCAGCCTGGTCGAGCAAGGCATCCTGCGGGCCGTCTCGGTCGGTTTCCGGCCGATCGAATGGGACCCGATCGATCCCAAGCAGCCCTATGGCGGGCAGCTCTACAAGAAGCAGGAGCTGCTCGAATGCAGCCTGGTCAGCGTCCCCGCCAATCCGGCGGCGCTGGCGCTGGCGAAGTCGCTCCAGATCTCCGACGACACCTTGACCCTGGCCTTCGGCGAGCATGCCGGACGAGGCGATGGATTGAGGCGTCGCGGTTCCACCGGCGAGCACGCCGCTCCTCCTCCTGTCGTCAGGAACCCCACCATGAAGACCCTGTCCCAGCGCATCGAGGATGCGCAGACCGCCCTCGTCACCAAGAAGGACAAGCTGTCCGATTTGACCGCCGCCGACGCGCCCGACGTCATCGCCATCGAGGAGCTGACGGCCCAGATCGACGGCGAGGAACGCAGCCTCGCCGCGCTCAAGGCGGCCGAGCTCAAGATCGGCGCCGGCGTCGCTCCGACCGGCACCACGCCGGCCGCTCCGGCGGTGAACCGCCGCCCGCTCGGCTTCCCGCAGCGCGAGGTCGGCGGTCTCGACCTGCTGGTGCGCCGCGCCCTGATCCATGCCTGCTCGCTCTATTCCGAGCGCAGTGTCGAGCAGATCGTCGAGGAGCGTTATCCCGGCCACGAGGCAACCGCCATGGTGGCGCGCGCCGCCGCGCCGCTGGGCACGACCGGCAATGCCGGCTTCGTCGCCGAATTGCAGCAGGTCACCTATGCCGGCTTCCTCGACGCGTTGCGCGGCAAGTCGATCTATCCGGTGCTGCGCGAGCGCGGCTATGGCGTCTCCTTCGACGCCGCCGGCACGGCCTATCTGCCGCAGTTGACCGCCGGTGGCGCCAACGGCTCCTTCTTCGCCGAGGGGCAGCCGATCCGGGTCGGGCGCGTCACCGTCACGGCGCCGACTTTCACCTCGCGCAAGATGGGCGTGATCATCCCCTTCTCGCGCGAGGCGGCCAAGCGCTCGACGCCGAGCCTGGAAGGCGTCGTCCGCAAGGCGATCCTCGACGATACCTCCGCCGTGCTCGACACGCATCTGCTCGATGCGACCGCGGGCGACAGCATCCGCCCGGCCGGCCTGCTCTATGGCGTCGCGCCGGCCGCGTCCGGCTATGGCGGCGGCGACCATGTCGCGGTCAAGGAGGATTTCAAGGCGCTGCTCAAGCCCTTCTTCGATGCCGGCGCCGCCGACGGGATCACGGTGGTGATGAACCCGGCGCAGGGTCTGTCGATCGCTATGATGGACGGCCCGGCCAACAATGCCGGCTGGTTCGCCGAGATCGCCAAGCGGGTGAACATCGTCGAATCCACCCACGCCAATGCGAAGCGGCTGGTCGCGGTGCGCAACAGCGACTTCGCCACGGCGCTCGGGGACCTTCCGGAGTTCGAGGTCAGCAACCAGGCGACCATCCACATGGACGACGCCAATCCGGCGGAGATTGTCGCGACCGGCCCGGCGCCGGCCGCTCCGGTCCGCTCCTTCTGGCAGACCGACTCCATGGGCGTGCGCATGATCATGGACGTGTCGTGGAAAATGGCGCGCACCGGCATGGTCAGCTGGATCGACAACACCAGCTGGTGACGCCGCCGGCCGGGCCGCAGCGTCCGCCACATCGCTCCCAATCGCTGAACAGCGACCGGGCCATGACGGCCCGGTCGTTCCCCGCCAGATATGGAGGCTCGCAAGCCCATGACCGTCCGTCGTTTTGAAGTGTCCGTCGTCACTGCCGCCGATGGCAGCGCCACCGTTTTCAGCCCCTGGCTGTCCGGCAAGCTCGCTGCGATCCACTATCTGAAGACCGACTTCGCCGATGGGGTCGACTTCACCATCACCTCGGAAGCCACTGGCGAAGGCCTTTGGGTCGAAGCCAACGTGAACGCCGCGACCGCGCGCTATCCGCGCGCCGCGACCCATAACAGCTCCGGTGTGGCCGCGCTCTACGCCTCCGGCGGCACGGCTGTACAGGCGCCGATCACGCTCGGACGCGACCGGGTCAAGATCGCGATCGCGGCCGGCGGCAATGCCAAGTCCGGCAAGTTCCTCATCCTGATCGAGGATTGAGCGTCGCGGGGCGCCCGCCGCGGCGCCCCGCTTCTTTTTGACCGGAGGGCAAGCCGATGATCGAAACCTGGTATGTGCTCGCGGATGGCCGCGTCGCCGACCCCAACCATGTCGCGCCGGACGAACAGGGCGTGCTGCGCCATAAGGAGGGCGTCGCCGTCGCACTCGGCCCGCATGGTCCGCGCTCTCGTTCGATCGACGCCGATGCGGAGCGGGCCACGTCCGTCGCGCGGGCTGAAGCGGAGCGCGCCGCGGCCGAGGAGGCTGCCGCGAATGCAGAAGCTGCGCGCCTTGCCGAGGCGGAACAGTGCAAACGGGACGCCGCTGCCGCGGAGGCCGAGCGCCTGAAGGCGCAGGGCGCCCCCAATGGCGAGCGTGACATGCAGCCGGCGGCCGGCAAGCCCTACCGCACCCGCGACGCCAAGGCGAAGGACTGACCGGTGTCGATGCTGGCGCGCCTGCGCGGCTTCATCCGCCGCGGCCACGGCGAAGGCGAGATCCGGCCGGGCCCCTATCGCATCAGCGACGGCTGGCTGCCCGCCGGATCGGCGGTGAACTGGTGGCAGATGGGCAAATCGCCGGCCTCCTTCGGGGAAGGCAATGCCATGGTCGAGGCCTGCGTCTCGGCCTATGCCCAGACCATCGCGATGTGCCCGGGCGATCACTGGCGGAGCCTCGGCGACGGCGGGCGCGAACGCGTCACCTCCTCGGCGCTGTCGCGGATCATGAAGCGCCCGAACGACTATCAGACGATCTCGGACCTGCTGCTCAACCTGGCGCGGCGGCTCTATGACGGCGGTGAGACCTTTGCTCTCGCGGTTCGCAACAGCCGCTTCGAGCCGTCGGAACTGCACCTTATGCGCCACGGCTATCCGGTGATCGCCGCCGATGGCTCGATTTTCTATCAGCTCGGCGGCAACGAGATCGTTGAGCGCCGTTTCGATCTATCGCAACCGATCCCGGCCCGCGACGTGCTGCATGTGCGTCTGCACACGCCCCATCATCCGCTCAAAGGCGCCAGCCCGATCCTCGCAACCGTCCTGGAGCGGGGCTTGGCAGGCGCGGCCCTCAACCAGCAGGTCGCCTATTACCTCAACCAGGCCCGCCCCTCCTGGGTTCTGGAGACCGAAACGCAATTAACTGCGGTGCAGGTCAAGGAGCTGCGCGAGCGCTGGGAGGAGCAGACCACCGGTGAGAACGCCGGCCGCACGCCGATCCTGACCGCGGGCCTCAAGGCCAAGGCGGCCCCGACGACTGCGCAGGACGGCCATCTCGCCGACATGCTGAAGCTGACAGATCAAGGAATCGCACTGTCCTTCCGGATCCCGCTCCAGATCCTCGGCATCGGTGGTACGCCCTTCGCGTCCACCGAAGCGCTGATGGCTTCCTGGCGCGCCTCGGGACTCGGCTTCGCACTCAACCACATCGAGGAGGCATTCGGCCTGCTCTTCGGACTGAAGGGCTGGCCAGACGACTATCTCGAGCTCGACACCAATGCCTTGATGCGCTCGGCCTTCAAGGAGCAGATCGAGGGGCTGGCGCGTGGCGTCATCTCCGGCATCTATGCCCCCGACGAGGCTCGCGCCTTCGTCGACCTGCCGGCGGTTCCGGGCGGCGTCGGCAAGGAGCCGCGCGTGCAGCAGCAGGTCGTGCCCCTGAGCTATGGCAGCGCCCTGAAGCCGGCCGAGCCCGTCGCAGCGCCGACGCCTCCTAAGCAGGATGGCGGCGATCCCGCCGTCGAACACGACCAGACCCATTCCGCCAGCGCGATCGAGCAGCGACTCCATGGCTATGCAAGCAGCCTACACTGAAGCGCTGGAGCGCGCCCTCGGCAGCGTCATCGCCCGCGCGACGGCGGAGCTCGCCCTGCTGCGCGACCGCGCCGACGCCGTGCTGGCGCAGGCGTCAGCCCGTCTCGCCGAAGCGGAAACGCGGTTGCAGCAGGTCGAGGGTCGCATTGCACAGATGGTTGCAGAGCAGGTTTCGGCAGTCGTTGCCGCCCTCCCGCCACCGGCGCCAGGCAAGGACGCCGACCCGGAGGTGGTGCGCGCCCTGATTGCCGAGGCCGTCGCCGCCCTCCCGCCACCGGCGCCGGGCCGCGACGCGGATCCGGAGATGATGCGCGCCATGATCGCCGAGTCCGTCGCCGCGATGCCCGCGCCGGCGCCGGGCCGCGACGCGGACCCGGACGTGATGCGCGCCATGATCGCCGAGGCTGTCGCCGCCCTGCCCGCGCCGGCGCCGGGCCGCGACGCGGACCCGGACGTGATGCGCGCCATGATCGCCGAGGCGGTCGCCGCGCTGCCCGCGCCGGCGCCGGGTCGCGACGCCGATCCCGAAGTGATGCGTGCCATGATCGCCGAGGCGGTCGCCGCGCTGCCCGCGCCGGCGCCGGGCCGCGACGCCGATCCGGACGTGATGCGCGCCATGATCGCCGAGGCCGTCGCCGCGCTGCCCGCGCCGGCGCCGGGTCGCGACGCCGATCCCGAAGTGATGCGTGCCATGATCGCCGAGGCGGTCGCCGCGCTGCCCGCGCCGGCGCCGGGCCGCGACGCCGATCCGGACGTGATGCGCGCCATGATCGCCGAGGCCGTCGCCGCGCTGCCCGCGCCGGCGCCGGGCCGCGACGCGGACCCGGACGTGATGCGCGCCATGATCGCCGAGGCCATTGCCGCTTTGCCGCCGCCGAAGGACGGCGCGCCCGGGAAACTGCCGATCGTGCGCGCTTGGTCCGATAGGGTTCACTATGTCGGCGATGTCGTCAGCCACGGCGGCGCGACCTTCCAGGCACTCGTCGACACCGCCAGGGAGCCGCCGCATGCCGACTGGACCTGTCTGGCCCGTGCTGGCACCGATGGCCGCTCGTTCCGGATTCGCGGGACATGGCAAGCGGGCGAAGACTATCGCGGTCTGGACGTGGTCGCGCTTGGCGGCTCTTCCTTCGCTGCGCGGCGGGACGCTCCAGGTCCATGTCCGGGCGAAGGGTGGCAGCTCCTCGCGTCGCACGGGAAAGCGGGTCGCCCTGCTGATCGAGTCCCGCCGTCCTCGCGTCCCGTGGCCTGCGTCGAGCGTCTCGCTGTCGATGACGATGGCCTGCTGACCTTGACCAATGCCGACGGCTCGACCGTCGAGTGCGACCTTTATCCCGTGCTGTCGCGGCTATGAGGCGCCCTATGGCCTCCCGCGTCGTCGTGATCGATCTGCCGCAGCCGGTGCTGACGGCTACGGCCGTCAAGGCTGCCATTCCCGCGCTCGCGGGGGTGGCGGATGGCCTGCTCGACGGGTTGATTGCGGCGGCGACCGAAGAGATCGATGGTCCGACCGGCTGGCTCGGCCGGGCCATCGGCCGCCAGACGCTGGAGCTTCGCGGCTCGGCCTTCCCCTGTCGCGGCGAGTGGCTGCGGCTGCCTTTGCCGCCCTTCATCAGCGTCAGCGAAGTCGCGTTCACCGCGCCTGACGGCACTGACGGCGTCGTGGCGGGCGATGTCTACCGTGTCCGCGACGGGCAGATCGGCCTCGCGCCGGGCAAGTCCTGGCCGGCCGTCGCCTGCGAGCCCAGCAGCGTCCGCATCCGCTATCTTGCCGGCTACGCGCCCGACGCGATTCCGGCCACGGTGAAATCCGCCCTGGCGCTGCGCGTCAGCGAGCTCAGCCATGCCGGCGCCGGCGACCCGGCGCTGAAGAAGGAAGTGGTCGAGGGCGTCGGGTCGCAGGAGTGGGATCGCGCCATCGAGCGGCCGGCGATCAGCCGCGCCGTCGAAGCGCTCCTCTCAGGATTGAAGGTCTATTCGCTATGACGCCCGCCGCTGCAATAGCTGCTCTCGATCGCCAGCTCTCCGCCCATGGCGCCACGGTCACCCTGCGGCGGCGCATCGGCGAAAGTGAAGCCTTCGTCGATCTCGTCATGCGTGCCCGCATCAAGCCCGGCCGGCCCATGCAACTCACCGGTGGCATCGTCCAGGTCCGCAGCGAGTTTATCCTCTCTCCGACCCCGATCACTGCAGCTGGCGCGTCCTGGCCCGGGGCGGCGGGCGGTGTCGTCTGGCCGGCCACCGGCGACTTCCTGGTGGTGCAGGCGCGCGAGCGCCGGATCGAGCATGCCGATCCGTTCGCGTTCGGTGGCGACGTCGTGCGCATCGATGGCATGATCGAGGGCTAGATGGCGCGCCTGACACGTTTTTCGCGCGAGCTTTCGGTCGCGGTCGACCGGCTCTTGTCGCCGGCGGCGCGCTCCCGGCAGATCGCCGACGTGGCGCGCCGCGCGCTGGCGGAGGCGCAGGCCGCGAACAGGACCGTGCTGGGCTACGAGCCGGAGCATGACAGCTTTGTCGATGGCCGGCGCAGCGAGGCTCTCGACAGCGTCGATCCCGACCACGGCGTCATTGTCTTCGCCTTCGAGCTGCAACTGGAGATGTTCGCCGAGATCGGCCGCCTGCTGGTCCTGCATTCGCCGGTGCTGACCGGTGAGTATCAGGATTCGCATCGGCTTTACGCCGATGGCGTCGAGGTCGCTGGCTTCGATCCCAAGAACGGAGCCGACGAATGGGTTTTCGCCAGCACCGTTCTCTATGCCCGCAAGATCGAGCGTGGCCAGTCGGAGCAGGCGCCCGACGGTGTCTATGAGGCCGTCGCGGCGCTCGCCGCCAAGCGCTACGGGAATCTCGCGACGATCCGCTTCAGTTATCGCAACGTCCTTGGCGGCGGCCGCGACGATCGTCAGCCAGCCATCGTCGTGAGCCTGCGCTGATGGCGAGCGCCGAGACGATGGCTGCGGTGAAGTCCCGGCTTGCCGCCGGCTTCACCTCCGCGCCGGTCTATTTCCCGAACGGTGCGCTGCCGGCGACCGGCCTCGCCGAATATGTTGCGGTCCAGTACCCGCTGGCCTCCGAACGCCAGGCCAGCTTCGGCGCGCCCGGAAGCAACGTCTTCCGCGAAGAGGGTGTGATCCGCTTCGTCTTCCATGTCCGCGCCGGCCTGGGCACCGATCGGATCGGCATCCTCGCCGGAGAGCTGCGCACGCTTTTCCGGAACGCCCGCTTCGACGGCGTGCGCACCTATGCCCCGACCTCTCCGGTCTTCGACGATCGCGCCGACGCCGGGAGCACCTACCGCGCGTCGATCGCGGTTCCATACGACTTCGACAGCTTCGCCTAAGCCCCGCACCACAGGAGAACATCATGGCCTTCGCATCCGGCAGCGAGGTCCGCGTCGCTTATGTCGCGGAAACCTCTTTCGGCGTCACGCCCGCCACCCCGACTTTCAAGGTCGCCCGCGTCACGTCGGGCGGCCTGCGCACCAACAAGCAGACCGGCACCAGCGACGAGCGCCAGGCCGATCGCAACGTCCGCGACGAATTCATGCTCGGCCTCGGCGCCGGCGGCAATTACGCGGCCGAGCTCTCCTATGGCAGCTTCGACGACTGGCTCGAGGCGGTTCTCTGCGGCACCTGGGCCACCAATGTGCTGAAGAACGGCACGGTGCGCCGCAGCTTCACGGTCGAGGAGACCTATGAGCTTGGCGCGACCGATTCCTTCTCGCGCTTCACCGGCGCAGCACTCAGCGGATTTTCCCTGAGCCTCAGCGCCCGCGAGAAGGCGACGCTGAGCTTCGACTGGCTGGCGCAGAAGGAGACGCTCGACGACGCGATCATCACCGGCGCGACCTATACCGCGCCCAACACCAAGGGCGTGATGACGGCCTCGCGCTCGGTCGCGGCCCTCGATGTCGCCGGCATCAGCACGCGGGTGATGTCGCTCTCGCTGGAGGTCGCCAACAATCTGCGCGAGCGGCCGGAGGTCGGCTCACTCTATTCCAACGAGTTCGGCATCGGTCGCTGCGAAGTCACCGGGACGATCGAGGCCTATTTCGAGAGCAATGAGCTTTACGAGCAGGTGCTGGCGCATGGCTCCGGCGCGCTCGCCTTCACGATCGGTGATGTCACTGCCGAGAAATACACGGTGCTGCTGCCGAAGATCATCTTCGGCGACGGCGAGAAGACGGCGGGCGGCAATGACGACGACGTCATGGTCTCGATCCCGATCCGCGCCGTGCTCGACACCACCGAGGCCTGCTCGATCAAGATCACCCGCGCCGTCGCCTGACGGCGTCGGCGCCAGCCCGGAGGCGCCCCATGAAGTCGATCATCATCCTGGAGAGCTTCGACGGCTACCCCGGCGGCGAGCGGCGCAGTTTCGTCGCCGGGGCTGTCGAGGACCTCGCCGACGACTATGCCGATCTCATCGTCGGCAAGGGGCTGGGCCGTGAGGCCTCGTCCGAAACCGCCGCGCCTGCGGCCGAACAGACCATCACCAAACCCGCCCGGAAGGGCGACAGCAGGAAGGCTAGCGCCCATGAAAATGAGTGACATCGCGATCGACCCGGAGAAGCTCGAGCACGGCGCCTGGGTCGGCGACATTCCCGAGCTCGGCGATATCGAGCTGCGCGTGCGCGGCATGGGCTGCGCCGAATTCCGCAAGCTCCAGTCCAAGCTGATCGAGGCGATCCCGCGCAAGCGCCGCCTCAAGGGCAAGCTGCGCCAGGAGGACAATGACGACGTCATGGACGCCTGTCTGCACCGGGTCATCCTGCTCGACTGGCGCGGCATCGAGGGCGAGAACGGCACGCCGCAGCCCTATGATCGCGATCTCGCTCTGCGCTGGATCAAGGAGCCGAGGTTCCGGAAGTTCCGCGAGGGCATCATCTGGGCTGCCGCGACGGTTGCCGAGGATATCGGCGAGGCGACGGACGCCGCCCTGGGAAACTCTCAGACGCCCTCCGCTGGCATCTCGAATGGGGCGCCCGAGAATCCGTCCTAGAGGACCTGGTCGACGAGGAGGCGGGTTTCGTCCCGCCGGCCTTGTTGGCCAAGCCCGAGATCGACGACGGCATCGCCTGGTATCTGGCGGCGTTCTGGGATCTCAACGGCGACCGCCAGCTCGGCGCGATGGGCGGCGCCGGCCCGATCTCCTTTCTGGCGCTCGATCGCTATGCCGAGCGCCAGGGTGTCACGGACGCCGACGACTTCGCCCGCTTCAGCACGATCATTCGGGGGCTCGACGGCGTCTTCCTCAAGCACCTAACCGAGAAGGCGAAGCGGCCGAAGGAAAAGCGGCGCGGCAAGCGTTAGCGGCCCTCGGTTACTTATCGAGGTGCTTTGCAGCGATGCATACGGCTCTGTCTTTGGCGTCCAGCGGTTGATCATAATCGTCAACCGCCGGCCCGCGCTTGTCGAAGATGGCTGCTGGATCATCCAGGTGAGCCACAAAGAGTCGGTAGCCAGTGTAACCGCCGGACGAATTCTTTGCGTTGACCCAGCCGCAGAGTTTTCTGGGTGCGCCGACCCTCACGTCGCGCACGCGGGCGCTCTTGCCGTCGAATAACGAGATGTCGAGCGCCTTATCCAGCGCAGCCTGATCGGCGGCGCTGAGCTTCGCCACGCTGCCGTCGGCATCCTCCATGGCGCGTGCGCCGCCGGCCAATGCCGCCATGACCATGATCAGCGCGAGCCGCTGCATCCCTTCCTCCCTCTGCCCCGGCGCAATCTGCCGTTGCGGAGGCCTTGTTGCAACCGGAACCGCTAAACCATGAAGATGAGCGCCGTCGTCCAGGACGTCACCATCCGGGCAAGCTCGGAAGGTGTCGATCAGGCTGCCGCCTCGGCGGAGCGCCTCGCCCGCGCTGGCGATGCGGCGGCGGCTAGCGGCGAGACGCAGTCGCGTTCGGCCCTCTCGGTCCAGCGCGCCTATGAGCGTCTGCAGCGCCAGATCGACATGAACTACCGCCAGCAGCAGCTCTTCGAGCAGGGCCAGCGCACGCTCGACCGTGCCTTGCAGCAGACCCACATCTCGGCCGAGGAGCACGCCCGCTCGCTCGCGCTGCTGCAGGCCCGCTATGGCGCCACCGCCGCCGCAGTCAACGACAATGTCGCGCCGATCTCGCGCTTCCAGAAGGCGACCGGTCTCGCCGCGCACGATGTCCAGAACCTCGGCTTTCAGCTCAACGACGTCGCGGTCTCGCTGGCCTCCGGCCAATCCTTCTTCACCGTCATGGTCCAGCAGGGCGCGCAGATCCTGCCGATCCTGTCCTCGGCGCCGGGCGGCATCGGCGGCGCCCTCGCCGGCATCGGCCGCTATCTCCTCTCGCTGGTGACGCCGGCGACGGCCGCTGCCACGGCGCTGGCCCTGATCGGCACGCTCGGCATCGTCGGGCTGATCCGTTATGGCGAAGAGATCGAGGCGCTGGAGAAGTCGCTGTCCGGTCTCGGCCGATCGACGCCGGCGACGGCCGCCGGCCTGTCGCGCATTGCCGAAGCGGCCGCGGCGCAGGCCAAGGTCACCACCTCGGCCGCGCGTGAGACCGCCGCGGCCCTCGCATCGACTGGGCAGATCGGGTTCAGCAATTTCGAGGGGCTGATCGCCATCTCCAAACGCTTTGCCGACGCGCTCAATCTCGACGTGACAGAGGCCAATAAGCAGCTCGCCGCTTCCTTCGCCGATCCGGTCAAGGGCGCCGACGATCTCAATGGCAAGCTCAATTTCCTCTCCGATGCGACGCGCTCCTATATTCGCGAGCTCGCGGCGCAGAACGACCAGACCGGGGCGCAGCGGGCGCTGCTCGATGCGCTCGGGCCGGCGCTCGCCAATGCCACCGCGAACACCAGCTTGCTCGGCCGCGCCTGGGCCTATGTGGCCTCGGCGGCGCGGGGTGCGGCGGAGGCGATCGCCCAGGCCCTGAAGGGGCCCTCGCCTGAGCAGGAGTTGGTCAACCAGCGCCAGTATCTCAAGGATGTTTCAACCGGCTTGCTGGCACGGACCCCGACGGGGCAGGCCAAGATCAAGGAGGCGGAAGCCGACCTGTTCAAGCTCGAAGAACAGTATCGGCGCAATGGCGCTGCCGCCTCTGCCGCCGCCAAAGCGATGGCTGATGATGCCGCCGCCAACAAGGTCAGCGTCCAGGCCGGCGACATCGTCCGGGCGCTCGATCCCCTCGCCTCGAAATATGACGAGCTGCGTCAGAAGCAGGCGGTGCTGAAGCAGGCGCTGGAGACGCCGGCCAAGCTTTCCGACCCGAAGGCGGCGCAGGATGCCTACGAAGCCTATGGCCGTGCCATCGCCACGCTGACCGATGGCCAGGGCAAGCTGATCAGCTCGACCGAGCTGCTGCGCCAGAAGGATGCGCTGGCGATCGAGGCGAAGAAGGCCTCGACCGATGCCGAGAAGGCGACGATCGCGGAGCGTCAGAAGGCACTCGACCTCGTCGGCGAGGTCATCAGCAAGGAAGAGGCCGCCCGCCGAGTCGCCCATGCCGGCGCCATGGAGCGGATCAAGGACGCCAAGGCGGGCGGGGCCGCCGCCAATGACAATGCCGATGCCTTCGACAACGCCCTGCAGCGCAGCCGCGACCAGATCGAGGAATTCCGCCTGCAGCAGGAGGCGGCGTCCAAGGCGACGATCGAGGTCTACAAGCTGACCGAGGCCAACCGCCTGCGCCGTGCCGCCAATCAGGCCGGACGCGGCGACGAAGCCGGGATGGCCGAGCTGATCGACAAGACGTCCGATGCCTATGCGCGCCAGCGCAAGGCCACCGAGGAGGCAATCGAGGCGCAGCGCCGCATGCAGGATTCGGTTCGCGAGCTAGCCGAGGACTTCGCCAGCTTCGTCAAGGATCTCGCCAGCGGTCGCGGCTTGGAGAGCGCGCTGAAGTCGCTCGGCCAGACCTATATGAACAATGCGCTCGACGCCCTGCTGACCGGCAAGGGGCCGTTTGCGCAAGCGCTTGGTCTTTCGCCGACGGAAAAAGGCGGCGTCGGCGGCATCTTCAACTTCGACTACGAGAAGATGGCGAAGTCCGTCGGCAAGGGTTTCGAGATCGGCGTTGGAAATGTCAGCCGCGACCAGGACAAGGGCCGCGATACCGGCTCCGGCAGCGCCGGCGCCAAGAGCGAATCGACTTTCGGAAACCTCGCCGGCGCCGGCCTAGCCCTGCTGGGCTCTTACTCCGCAGGCTATTCCAGCCAGTCCCCGCTGATGGGCGGCGTCAGCGGTGCGATGGCCGGGGCTGCCGCGGGAGCCTCCTTCGGCGCCTTCGGTGGCCCGATCGGAGCGGTGATTGGTGCCGGCGCCGGCATTCTCGGCGGCATCATGGGCCAGCAGCAGGCCAAGAAGAAGCGCCGCCAGGAGATGATGCAGCTGCTGCAGCAGTACCAGGAGGAGTGGGAGCAGTTGAAGCCGCAGGCGGATATCTTCATCCGCCAGATGAGCGGCGAGACCGTCGGCTCGCTCGAAACCCGGCTGAAGGACGCGCAAACGCAGGCCGCCCAGACGGCCGAGGCCGCCGGCAAGGCCGGCGACAGCGCCGCGGTCGAGCGGATCAACAAGGCGCTCGACGCGTTCAACCAGCGCACACAGCGCGAATTCGTCGACTCGATCGACGGCATGATGGCGTCGCTGAGAAACGGCACCGGGCCGAACTCGCCGTTCAACCAGGCGCGCAACGCCATGGCGGCGATGGGCGAGGAACTCCTCGGTTTCGTCGCCGACGTCAAATATGTCTCCGGTGAATACAGCAGCGCCGCGGCCGAAGCGTCGCAGGCCGCGGCCGACTACGCCATCGACAGCCTGAAGACCACCGAGCCGCTGAGCTATGTCCAGCAGCGCCTGCAGGAGATTGCCGGCGCCGCATCCTCGCTCGACGAGATCCTGCGGGAGCTGGGCTACAGTGCGGAATATGCCGCCTATGCCGTCGAGCAGGGGACGAAGGAGGCGATCGACCAGCTGCGCCAGGCTTTCGAGCGGGACATCACGGCGAAGACCTATGACGCGCAGGGCTACGGCTACTACAACGAGGCGCAGAGCCTGATCGACGAAGTCGCGCAGCTGCGCGAGGACGCGTCCTCGCTCGGTCTCAGCCAGGAGGGCATCAATGCGTATTTCAAGGCCGCGGCGCAGAGCATCGTCGACGGCGCCGACCTCACCGGCTCGGCCTTCTACGAATTCCTCTCGCTGTTTCCCGAGTTCGCCGCCGTCGTCAGCCAGGCCGGCCAGGCGGTCAACGAGACGCAGCGCGCGATCGAGAACGCGACCCGCAGGCTGCAGTATCAGGATCGGCTATTCGCCGCCCTGAACGACACCACGACGCTGGAAGGCCAGCTCGCCGCCTTCGACCGGCAGGCGCAGCGCGACCGCGAGGCGGAGATGAAGGCCGGCGGTGACGAGATCCTTGCGCTGGAAGAGGCGATCGCGGCCGAGCGGCTGAAGATCATCACCACGTACTACAAGGACATGCAGGAGAAGGAGCGGCGCGCCCTCGAAGATGCCCAGAATTTCTTCGACAGCTTCAGCCGGAACCTGCGCGAATTCGTCGACGGTCTGCGCACCGGCTCGCAATCGCCGCTCTCGCCGGAGGCGCGGCTGCAGGCCGCACAGGCGCAATACAATGCGCAGCTGGCGCTGGCGCAGGGCGGCGATCGCGACGCGGTCAACAACCTGACCAAATATGCGTCCGACCTGATCGACGCCGCCAAGGGTTTCTATGCCTCCTCAGCCGGCTACCAGCAGGTCTTCGAGACGGTGACGGCGCAGCTGCTCGCCCTGCCGACGCAGGTCTCGGCCGAGCAGTTCATCGTCGATGCGATCGAGGAGAACACGCAGGAGACCGTCGACGCGACCGAGTTCATGCGCGACTACCTGGGCGGGGTTCTTTCGGCCGGCAACCCGCAGGCGATCGCCAATGCGCTCTCGGCCTATTTCAACACGATCGACGCAAGCCTCGACGGCCTGGTCAGCTATGCCGAGCTCGTCGCGGCGCTGGGCAGCACCTACAATACCGGCACGCTCTCGCAGATTTTCCGCGAGCTCGACACCAATGGCGACGGCCAGCTCGGCCTGCTCGAGCTGATCAAATACGCGACGCAGTCGACCTCGTCGAACACAGCCGAGGCGAACTCGCTGCAGAACTCGGCCATCAGCCTCGCCTCGACCGCCAACTCGCTGCAGAGCAGCGCCAACGCGCTGGCGTCGACCATGACCAGCCTGCTGACGGCGATCTCCAACCTCAACAGCACGCAGGTCTCGACGCTCAATGCGTTGAACAGCCAGTTCAGCCTGACCTCGTCGCTCACCATCAAGGGTTCGTCGGTCAACAACAACATGGTCACGGCGCTCAACAAGATCGCCTACAACACCGCCTACATCATGCAATACACCGGCTCCTCCGGCGGCTTCGGCGCGGACAATGTCGGCGCCTATGCTGCCGGCGGCTGGATCAGGGGGCCGGGCTCGGCAACCTCCGACAGCATCCCGATCTGGGCATCCAACGGCGAGTTCATGGTCAACGCCGATGCCGCCCGCCGCCATGCGGCGATGCTGGAAGCGATCAACGGCGGCGCCGATCTCGCCGACATCGCCCCGATCGCCCGGCCGCAGCTTGCGCCCGTCCCGGTCTTCGTGCCGCCGCCCGCCAACCAGAACGGCGGCGACAGCCGCGAGGTGGTCGCTGAGCTGCGCCGGCTCAATGCCCGCATCGCGCAGCTGGAGCAGCGCCTGGTCGAGGCCGAATACGGCGCCGCCGGCCTCGTCGCCGGCGAGGTCGCCGGCGTGCGCCAGGAGCAGCGCCGGGCCGCTGCCGATGCCCGGCAGGACCGCAATCGCCCCAGTCGCAGCGACTCGCGCGCCGCCTGACCCGATCCGCCCGATCCGCCACCCCGTAAAGCCGCCGGCGTCGACCGAGCGGAGATGAGGAGCCATGCATGGCCAATCTGTCGAACTATGCCGAAAAGAAGCTCTGCGACCATCTGCTCGGCCTCGCCGCCTTCACCATGCCGACGGTCTATCTCGCGCTGTTCACCGCTGACCCGAGCGAAGCCGGCTCGCTGACTGCCGAGGTCGGCTCCGGCATCGGCTATTCGCGCGTCAGCGTCACCGCGGCGATGGGCGCGGCCAATGCCACGACCGGGACTTCGCTCAATGACAGCGTCATCTCGGTCGGGCCTGCCACGGCCGATTGGGGCGTGATCACCCATGCCGCGCTGATCGACGGCAACACGCTCGGCGCCGGCAACATCCTGATGAGCGCGGCATTGAACTCGTCGCGCAACATCCAGAACGGCGACGTCTTCCAGTTCGCCGCCAACCAGCTTTCCGTCGTCTTCGCCTGACCTGATCGATGCTCGGCTTCGGGGCGCTCTCGCAGGCGCCGATCGCGGCGCGGGCGCCGGATCGGTTGCCGGTCAACGGCACGGCGACGTTCAATGCCGTAGCAGGCCTCACGGCGATCGCCGCGCGCATCGCCGCCGGCGTCGTCGCGACGGCGTCGAGCGGCGTGCTCTCGGCGCGCGCCAGCCAGATCCATGCCTCGCGCTTGTCGCTGGGGGCATCGGGTGGCCTGTCCGGATCGCCACGACGTCAGGCGCGTACCGCCGTCGCGCTCGCGGCCTCGGGCGACATGGCGGGCACGCCGCGGCGCCTGGCGCGTCCGGGCGCGTCCCTTGCTGCGACTGGTTCGCTTGCCGGCCAACCGCGGGCGATCTTCAGGCCGTCGGGCAGCTTCGCCGCCGGCGGCGCGCTGCACCCGGCCGCAAGCCAGATCCATGACGTCCATGGCGGCTTTTCGGCGACCGGCGACCTCTCGGCGACTGCCCGGCGCCTGGCGCGCACTGGCCTTGCCGTTTCGGCCTCGGCGCATCTGGCCGGCGAGGCCTGGCGGCTGCGCTTCTTCAGCACCACGCTGGCCGGGCAGGCCAGTCTGGAAGGCACGCCGACCACCGCCTATGCCGAGCTCGTCACCAACACCAAGATCATGCTGGTCTACGCCGCCGAAATTTCGCCCTGGGCGCTCGGGCGAAACGCATGATCGGCGAGCCGCTTTCCACCTACCCGATTTCCGGGCATCGGCCGATCAGCCAGCTGATCGGCGTCTCCTTCAGCGCGCGGGGCTCGCTCTCTGCCTCCGCGGCCGGGGTAATGCGCGCCGGCATGGCTCTGGCTGCGGCGGGAACCCTGCAGCCGCACGCCGATCGTGCTCGCCGCTCGGCCGTCGCCTTCGCGGGCGATGCGTCGATGTCGGCGCTGCCCCTGTTCCGGATCTTCAGCGCGACCCGCGAATTCATCTCGCATCCGCTCGACCAGCCGCCGAACACGCCGTTCCATGGCACCCTGCAGAAGGCGCTGCGCTGGGATCGCTCGATCGTCGGCGGGCGGCGGATCGGCGAATTCACCGCCGGCTGGGGCGAGCTCGAGCTGATCAATGCCGAGGGCGATTATGACTACCTGATCGGTCGCTATGCGATCGACGGGCGCCACATCGTCGTCAAGGTCGGGGCCGCCGGCGCCCGCTATGACGGCTTCCGCACGCTGTTCGACGGCACCGCCGCGGATTGGGAGGTGCGCGAGGACGTGCTGCGCATCTATCTGCGCGACAATGGCTACAAGCTCGACGTGCCGGCGCAGCCAAACTCCTATGGCGGCACCGGCGGGCTGGACGGGAATGACGATCTGAAGGGCCGGCGCAAGCCGCGCGCCTTCGGCCGCTGCCTCAACGTCTCGCCGGCGATGGTGATCCCGGCCGAGCTGGTCTACCAGGTCAATGACGGGCCGGTCGACGCCGTGACCGCCGTCTATGACCGAGCCGTGGCGCTGACGCCCGCCGGCGACTTCGCCAGCGCCGCGGCGCTGCGGGCGGCGACGACGGGCGCGGCCGGCTCCGGCAAGGATATCGAGGCCGGCGAGTTCGCCACCTGCCTTGCCGCCGGCCTGGTCCGGCTCGGCGGTTCGCCGGTCGGCACGGTCACCTGCGATCTGCGTGGCGACAAGACCGGCGGCGCTTACGTCGAGCGCACTGCCGACATCGTCCGCCGTCTGATCGTCGGGACCGGCGGCCTCGTCGATCCCGGCGAGCTCAGCCTGCCGAGCTTCGACGCCGTCAACATCGAGCAGCCGGCCGCAATCGGGATCTGGCTCGACGGCAGCGACCGCACCGTGGCCGATGTCGTCGGTGACCTGATGGGGGGCATTGGCGGCTGGGGCGGCTTCCGCAGGAATGGCCGTTTCGAGGTCCGCGTCTTCAAGGCCGCGGCGGGCATACCGACCGGCCGCTACGACAAGGTCGACATCGTCGAGATCGGCCGCGAGCGGCTGCCCGGCGATCTCTCGCCGCCGCCCTGGCGCTTCCGGCAGGCCTGGGGCCGCAACTGGACGGTGCAGGGCGACGTCGACGGCCAGGCCGGCATCACGCCGGCGCGCCTCGCCTTCCTGAAGGAGGGCGAACGGCTGGCCGAAGCGTCGAGCGCGGCGATCCGCGCCGATCGGCCGCTCGGCAAGGATATCGACCCGGTGCAGAGCTATTTTGCGGAGGAGGGGCCGGCCAAGGCCGAGGCGCAGCGCCAGCTCGCGCTCTACAGCCAGGCGGCGCTCTACCGGCTCACCATGAAGTCGCAGGCCTTCATCCACGACATCGGCGACGTGATCCACGTCACCTATCCCCGGTGGAACCTTGGCGACGGCCGCCTGCTCTCGATCGTCTCGATCAGCGAGGACACAGATGACAACAGCGTCGAGATCGTGGGTTTCGGCTGATGCCGGTCGCTAACGCCGCCCGGGTTGGCTGGCGCAATCTCGCCGACGCCGGCGCGATCTCCGCCTCGAGCTTCGCGCAGTTGACGCCGCCGACCCTGCTGCAGAACCCGCATGTGGCGCGCAAATGGCGCGGCGTCGCCGGCGCGGCCGAGCATGTCACGGTCGATCTGGGGGCGGTGTGCGATCTCGACTGCGTCGCCCTGATGGGCGTCAGCCTGAGCGGCGCCGGCATCACCCGTCTGCGCGCCTCGGCCGGCGACTCCTCGGCGCTCGACGGCGCGGCCTATGACAGCGGCGCGGCGGCCGGCCGGGTCGATCCGCGCTATCCGCAACTGATCCTGCTGCTGCCGGCGCCGGTGGCGGCGCGCTATCTGCGGCTCGACCTCGAGGAGCCCGGCGCTCTCTTCGTCGAGGCCGGCCGGCTCTTCGTCGGGCTGACCGAGCAGTTCACGATCAACTTCGCCTATGGCTGGGACCGCGCCGTCGTCGATCCCAGTCGCGTCACCAAAAGCCGCGGCGGCCAATCCTATATCGACCGTGCCGACCCCTACCGGCTGCTCAACCTGACCTTCGCCAATCTCGACGAGGCGCAGCGCTATGGCGTCGTCGAGGAGATCGACCGCGTCTGCGGCAAGCACACCGACATCCTGATGCTGACCGACCCGACCAGCCCGGCGCTGGCGCGCGATTCGGTCTGGGGTCGGATGGAGGACATCAGCCCGGTCGCCCAGCCGAGCTTCGCCACCTATTCCAAAACCTACCGTATCGAGGAGCGTCTCTGATGACCTTCAAGTTGGGCGACCGCGTTCGCGAGAGCACGACCACGACCGGCACCGGAGCGTTGACGCTCGGCGGTGCCGATGTCGGCTTCTCGACCTTTGCCAGCCGGCTCTCAACCGGCGATACCACGTGGTACGCGCTCGTCTTCGGCGCGAGCTGGGAGGTCGGCATCGGTACCTTCACGGCGCCGGCGACCCTGGCGCGCACCACGGTGATCGCCAGCACCAACAGCGATGCCGCGCTCAATCTCGGTGCCGGTACGAAGGAAGTCTTCATCACCGCCCCGGCGAGCGCGCTCGTGACGCTGAGTTCGGCGACCACCTTGAGGGCCTTCCTTGGTATCACCACGGCCGGCAACGACCTGATCACCGCGCCAAGCGTCGCGGCGCAGCGGTCGATCCTCGGCGTGCCGCCCGGTTACCTCTCCAGCTTCACCATGACGAACAATGCGGCCGATGCCACCAACGACCTGGATATCGGCCCGGTTTCGGCACGCAGCGACGACAACGTTCTCGACCTCGTCACCAGCGCGACCATCGTCAAGCAACTCGACGTCGCCTTTGCCGAATACGTCGCGCCAGGCACGCCATCGGGCATGCGCGACAGTGCCGACAATCTGGCCGTCGCGAAGTGGCTTCGGGTCTTCCTGATCGGCGGGGCTGGCAAAAACTCGCAGCCCTTCGCCTCGACATCCGCGACGCCGACATTGCCCAGCGGCTTCACGGCGAAGCGCCTGATCGGCTTCATCTACTGGACCGGCTCGGCGATCAAGGCGTTCATCCAGACCGGGCGGTCGGTCCGCTGGGTCACGACCGTGACGGACATCTCCACATCCGCCGCATCGACCTCGGGGGCGCTCACCGGGATGACCGCCCCGCCCGCGCGCGTCGATCTCGCCTTCAACTATCGCACCTTCTGCTCGGGGAACCCGGCCTTCCTGTACGTGCGCTCGCCGGACCAGACGAACGAAACGCCGTCGAACAGCGTCGCGCCGCTCGGCTATGGCGGCAACAGCGGCGCCGTCTATCAGGGCTTCGGCAAGGTCATCACCAACGCTTCGGGGCAGATCGGCGTGCGCGCCCTCAACGCCAGCACCGAAGCAATCATCGCCACCCTCGGCTGGACCTATCTGGAGCTCTGACCATGTATGTCGAACGCGATGAAGGCGGCGCGATCATCGGCGCCTATGCCCAGCCCCAGCCCTATGCGAGCGAGTTCCTGGCGATCGACGATCCCGAGCTCGTCGCCTTCCTGAACCGGCCGGCGCCGATCGACTGACGCCGTCGCGGTCAAGGCCATCCGCCGCCTTCGGGCGGCATTTCTTTGCCCGGAGCAATCTGATGATTCCCAACGAGGTGCAAGCCGCGCTGGTCGCGCTCGGCTATTCGGTCGCGGTCGACGGTGACATCGGGCCGAAGACCAGAGCGGCAATCAAGGATTTCCAGGCGCGCCATGGGCTGAAGGCCGACGGTGTCGCCGGAAAGCTGACGATCGCCAAGCTGCATCAGGTGCTGGCCGATGCGAAGCCGGCGTCGGCGATACCCCCGGCCGGCAAGGCCGTCCCCGCCCACTGGATGCCGCCGGGGCGGCTCGAGCGGGTGATCTGCCACTGGACGGCCGGCCAGCACCGCGCATCCGCGCTTGACCGGTCGCACTATCACATCCTGATCGAGGCGGATGGCGGGTTGGTGCGCGGCGATTGCGCCATCTCCGCCAACGGCATCGGCGGCACCGGCCCGCGAGCCAGCCACACGCTCAACTGCAACACCGGCTCGATCGGTGTCTCGCTCTGCTGCATGGCCGGCGCGAAGGAGCAGCCCTTCGAGCCCGGCAAGGCGCCGATGACGCAAGAGCAATGGGCGAAGTTGGCGCAGGTCGTCGCTGATCTTTGCCGCCGATACGACATCTCTGTCACACCGAAGACCGTGCTTTCGCATGCCGAAGTGCAGTCCAATCTCGGCATCAAGCAGCGCGGCAAGTGGGATATTTCCCGGCTCGCCTTCGACCCGTTGATTAACGGCGCAAAGGCCTGCGGAGACCTGCTGCGGGCCAGCGTCGCTGCGTTTCTCTGATTCGCCGGCGAGCCGGACGATCTCAAGAATACCCGGCGAACGGTGAACATCACCGACCATTGGGAGGAGATCGCCAGCTTCTACCACCAGTTCATGGCGGCGATCGTCGCGGCTCGCCTTTGATCAGACTACGGCGTGGCTCAGCTGATCTCGGCAATGCCCGGCCAAGGCGGGACTAACTCGTCGCGTGATAATTCATCGCCGGCCGCAAGCACTGCCGCCTCAGGCGCGATGACGAGTACAGCTTCCAACCTCTGCCTCGACCTCGCTTTTCTCATGAGTTCCTGAGTTCGCAGCCGCCTCAGATAATAGGCCATCGAACGCTTGTTCATCGCGTCAGCCCCTTTTCTTCCATGGCACATTAGCCGGTTTCCCGAAGAGCGTCGCGATCTTTCGACATCCCGCCGGCGGCCGGGCCTGCCGCCGATCCTCTGACATCGGAGCTTCATCATGCTCAACACGCTGCTGGACGCTTTGCGCCCGGTCCTGACCGAGATCGCCACCATCCTGCTGCTCGCCGGCCTGGGCTATGCGCTCAAGCTGCTGAAGGAGAAGGCCGGCATCGATATCGAAGCCTCCCGTCGGGACGCTCTGCAGGCGGCATTGACCAATGCGGCGGGCCTGCTCGTCGCCCGCCTCGGCTCCGGCACGCTCGCCATGCGGCTCGATGCCGCCAGCCCGGGAGTCGCGGACGGCGTCGCCTATGTGCGCTCGGCCGTGCCTGACGCCGTCGCGCATTTCGGCCTGACCGAGAGCGAGATCGCGGAGAAGCTGGTGGCCAAGCTCGGGGTGCTCGCCGCTCCGACGCCGGCCCGCTAGCGCAGGACCTGCAGGAGCGAACCGCGATGCCGGAGCTGACTGACCACCAGTGGCGCAGCAATGTCGAGACCGAGATCGTCCTGCTCAAGGCGGGGATGACCGAGGTCAAGACCGATATCGCCGCCTTTCGCGATGAATGGCGCACCAAAGCGGACGAAGACCGCAAGGCTCATCGCAATGCGCGGATGACCTTCCCTCAGCTCGCCGGCCTGCTGTTCGGCGCCGTGACGATGACGGCCGTGCTGCTCGGCGGCCTGATGTGGCTGATCAACGTGCAGACCTCCTCAGTTCGCTCCGACCTCGCCAACCAGGTGACCTCGGCCAAGCAGTCGGCCGAGGCGGCTAACGCTCAGACCGGTTTGACCGTGCGAGGCATGGTCGACGGCATCACGGCCCTCAACAATGGCATGCAGACAATGCAGCGCGAGCAGGCTGGCGATCGCGTGAAGCTCGGCCTGGTCGAGCAGCAGGCCGTCGCTAATACGCGCTTCATCGAGCAGGCCCAGAGCTTCGACGCGATGATGGCGCGCCATGACGAGCGGCTGAGGGCGGCCGAACAGCTGATCAGAGAGATCGCGGCGCGCCGGCCGCAATGAGAATTTGGCTTCGCCGATCTGCGCCAGCGGAGCGTGCGCTATCAGAACGAAAATGCGCGTCAGGCTTTATCCTTAGAGTCCGTTTGCCTCATTCGTGTGCAAATTGACTTCGACCTGATCCGTTCCAGCCGGGCGGCCATTTCGAGTGACGGTGCGTTCGACGACTCTAATTTTATGTCCCTGGGCATTGACGTAAGTTCTTATGGTTCTGGCTCGAACCACCACTTGGTCTCCGCTCGAGTTCTGGAAACTTTGTGTATTGCTGCCGCTTGGGGCAGGTGCGGACGGAGCGGCTGGCCTGGCGCTTTTGACTTTATCCGTCCTCCTCGCGGCTATGCAACGGCTGCCGCTCAGCGTTTCGCCTCTTTTGCATTTTGGGGGCGAAGGGGTTTTCGCTTGCGCGGCGGGCTTGTTCGGCGGTGCTGCGGTGGGTCTCTGTTCATCCGCCGACGCGCTATTTGCCGGCGGTAGCGCGACAATCTGGGCTCTCGGCGGCTGCGCAGCCGGTGCAGAAGCACTCTCTTCCGTTCGGCCAAGATAGCCCAGAGCAACCGCTCGATAGGCGCACACCGTCCCACAGTTGCGGAGATATTCCTCGTATCTCCCGGCCGTGCTCAGTGTTTGCCAATTCCGTTCGTCTGCGGCCGACTCTGCGCCGCGATGCCTGTTGAGGAGCAGCGCCATGGCCGTCGCCCGATACTGGCAGACCTCGCCGCAGCGAGCGACGTAAGCTTCCAGCGCACTACGCTCGCCCGCGACCTGGGCGCGCTGCCAGTTGGCCTCGTCCCGTGCCAACGCGACGGCGCGCGCTACCGCCGGCACAGGCAGGCCCACGGGCAGTGCCAGGGACGCTTGGTCGATCTCCGGCGCCTGCTCGCGGCCGCTGTCACGCCGGGCGGCGGCCTCGACTGCTTGCGCCAGGTATCGCTGCAGATCAGACCAGACGAGAGGACTGTCTTCCGGCGCTCCTTCGTGCCGCGCCAGCCCCGCGGCGCCCATCAGGAAGCGACTCGTGAACAGGCCGAGCTTTTGGTTCTCATCCCAATTGGCCGGGGTCGTGCCGGAGGTTGCTACCAGTTTGACGATACCCGAGCCCGCGCGGGGCTTGGCCGGGGTGAAGCCCGGCGCCGAGACCGCGAGCAGGCTCTCGCCCTTGCGCCCGGTCTCGCCGGTGAAGCAGGCGTCGATCATCACGATCAATTGGCGCTGCGTCCCGATCTTCTGTCGGACCAGTTCCAGGTTCCGGTAGAGTGTCTGCAGAGCATAGCCGGTTTCGATCAAGTTGGGATTGCCGTCTTGCGGCAGCAGCAAGGGCTGGCGAGTTGCGAGATCCGGGACGCCATGCCCAGAATAGTAGACGAAGACGTGGGACCGGCCTTCGACCGCGCTGCGCCACAGTTGCCCGCTCTGCGGGCTGGCATCGCTGCCGAACATCTGGTTGAGTTCGCTGAGGGTAGCATCCTTCAAGAGGAAGACGTTCTGCTCGCGGAAGCCGAGCGCGCCAGTGAGGTAAGCCTTGATCGCATCCGCATCGTTATGGGCGAAATCGACGGTGCTGGCTCGCTTATAGCTCTTATTGCCGATCACGACCGCGATCGATTCAGCATTGTCGGTGAGCAATTGGGCCTGCGCCGTAGAGCGGCCTGGAAGCATTAGCCCCAAACATACAAAAAGTCCGATCAGCAACGTCCGCATGGCTCACCCCTAACCTTGCGGCATGCTGCCATAATGGATGGATTTTGGCGAGCGCGCCTGGCGTCGAGTGTCAACCGGAAATGCCGGCGGCATATGAAGACGCGCTGCGAACGAAATGCACCGCGCCCAGATCCTAGCGCAGCAGGTGTTGAAGCAACCGCCGGCTGTGAATCGAGCCGCACGCGGATCCGATCCCACCCAAATGGGGGGTGCAGACTACCTCATTCTAGGCAGGATTGATCATACTCGCGCCCTGGCATCTGACAGGTGCGAGCGCTCTGTCGGAACGGGGCGCGGGCCGCCGCCATCCCTTCAGGAGGCGGCGGCCTTTTCGTGGCCCGCCTGGCTCGCATGAGGCCGAGCCCTTTTTTCGTTCTCAGTCATCTTGCGGTGGGCCCCCCCGGCAGATGCTGACACTCGCATGTTTATCCCTGGGCATCGGAACTTTCTGGAAGGAATCTAAGTTGAGGCATCCATCTGGGGGGCGACAGGAGGACTGATGATGAGGAAAATCCTTCTTGCTGCTGCTGTCGCGATGGCGCCGATGGCAGCGCTCGCTCAGAATCCATCAGGTGCCCAGGGGGGTGCCGCTGCGGGTGCGGCGACGGGCGCGGTTGGCGGTGCGGTCGTCGGCGGCCCGGTGGGCGCGGTCGTCGGCGGGGTCGGTGGCGCTGTGGTCGGTGGCATCATCGGGGACAACACGCCGCGGTTCAAAACCTATGTGACCGAGCAGCGGGTACCATCCTACACCTATAAGGAGGAGGTCCACGTGGGCGCGGTTCTGCCCGAGCGCGGCGTGACCTATCGCGAAGTGCCGGCAGAGTTCGGCGTCAAGGGATATCGCTATACGGTGGTCAACAATCGCACCGTGCTGGTCGAGCCGCGGACACGGAAGATCGTCCAGGTGATCGAGTAATCCGCCGAACGCACTACGCTTTGTAACGGCCCCGTCGGCTCACGCCGGCGGGGCTTATGTCTTTTGGTATTGCCGGCGCTCCGGCGCGGACGAAATTTCCGGTGTTGGTGGCGTATGCGGGAGAAGGGAGATGCCATTCTCATCACTGACGGCATCGAGAGTCTGGCTTGGGCGGCTGATTTGCGGTGTTCGCCACACGCTCCGGAACCGATATGCGCACCGATCATTTAGCCAGTGGCGGGGAAGTTTATGGAGGCGCCCATGCCGAAGTACCGCTTCACCACTGTTAGTGGCGACAAGCTCGACCTTAACCCGTCCTGGATTGATTTTCCGAGTGACGAGGCCGCGTCGCGAGATGCGCAGCGGGCACTGGCGGATATGGCGAACGATCAATTACCCGACGGTTCGCACTTTGAACTGCGCATTGCCGTCGAGAACCAGGCGGGTGAGGTGGTCTATCAAGCGTCCTTGGATTTTCACGGCGAGACCGCTGAAGAGATGCGGTCGAACACCGACCAGACCGATCGCGCTTCGATGAACGGAACCCACAGCCCGCGGAAGGATAACTGAGGCTAAGTCTCCGCTCGCCAGCCGGATGTTGCTCGGCCCGCCCAGTTTCTAAGCCCGCTGGGTCATGCCAGCGGGCCCTTCAATTTCTTTCTCCATGTTAGCTTTGCGTCGGCACTTTCTCACGACAGTGCCATGCCTCTCGCCGAGTCAGTCGCTTCCCCAGCCGCTGCCGGCGAGAGGCAGTTTCAGGCCCGGCCTCGCACACGCGGGGCCGGGCTCTTTCATTACCTCTTGTCCGGCTACCGACCCGCGCTAATTCTTCTGGGTCGCGGATAAAGTCGCACAGGGGGAGGAGATGCCGTTCAGCTCATTGGCTCCCGAAGATGTTGCGCGTACGAAAGCGGCGTTCGACGCTGCCTGGCACGAGATCAAATCGACCGTGCCGGATGGCCACGAAGAGAAAGAGAGGACGCGCCTCGCCTATATCGTAGCGAGCTTCGTCGCGGTCGCAGACGACGTGGCGGATCTCACGCGGCGCGCCGTCGAGCGATACCGAAACTCCACCCATTGAATTCCGCGCTCGTCGGCAGATTGGAACGCTGAGCCGTCGAAATTGACTGTCGTACTCGTCCGAAAGGGCAGAGCATCGGACTTTAGGCCCACGAGCGCCCCGTCGGCTCACGCCGGCGGGTTTTTTGTTCAAGGAACAAGTTCGCTTGGCTGCGGTTTCCTAAAGCAGGTGAGCTAACCTGCTCTATATCAAGGAGATTTCCATGCGCCACGTGCTTGCCACGTCGATCTTCTGCGCCCTTCTTTCAACTGCTGCGCTGGCGCAGACCTCGACCACTTCACCCACGCCGTCGCCGAACGCACCGGCGGATGCCAACGCACCACTCCCCGGGGCAAACAGCTTCACCGAAGGCCAAGCCAAGAGCCGCCTGGAAGCAAACGGCTATTCGAACGTCAGCGAGCTCAAGAAGGACGACAACGGCGTCTGGAAGGGCACGGCGACCCATTCCGGCGCCAAGGTCAACGTCTCGGTCGACTACCGCGGCAACATCACCCGTAATTGAGGAGGAGAGGCAAATGACCCGCACGATCACCCGCGCCTATGATAATTACGCGGCCGCCCAAGGGGTCGTCAGCCGGCTCGAAGCCGCTGGCGTCGCCAGTTCTGACATCAGCCTTCTGGGTCGCGACGAAAGAGCGGATAACGACGACAGCAACGCCGGCGAAGGCGCTGGGATCGGCGCTGCAGTCGGTGGCGCAGCTGGTCTGCTCGCCGGGCTGGGTCTCATTGCCATCCCGGGAATCGGGCCCGTGGTCGCCGCCGGGTGGCTGGCTTCGACGCTGGCTGGAGCCGCCGCGGGCGGCGCAACCGGCGGCATCATCGGCGCGATGACCAGCGCAGGCGAGGACGAGGAGAGCGCCCACTACTACGCCGAGACCGTTCGCAGAGGCGGCTCCGTCGTTTCCGTCCAGGTTGAAGATAGCCGGGCGGCTGAAGTCGAGGCCATCATGGACGGTGCGACGCCTATCGACCGCGAGGCTCGGTTGTCCGAATGGCGCCAGAGCGGCTGGAGCCGTTTCGACGAGACGGCCGCCCCGCACCGACACGGCGCAGTCTGATACCTCGCCTAATGGTCCCCGCCGGTGCAAGCCGGCGGGGCTTCTGCCGTGTACCGCTCCCTCGGGAGTGGGCCTTTTTCGTTTCAGCCGTTGGCCCGCCTGTACCGGCCGATCTCGTTGACGAGTTGCGCCACGGCGGCATCGCCGCGATGGCTCTTGATGCCCCTGACGCTTTCATCCTGTGCACCCTGCACGCCGTAGAGCATCGCCCGGAGCTTCTCCGGTGAGAGCCTGGCGAGATAGGCGATCTCGCATTCGTGCTTCCACTCTTCCGACCAGGTCGAGACCTCGCGGCCGGCGAGGCGGGAATAGGCCATGGGGGTGATTGTCGAGGTCGCGGGTCGTCATGCAGTCATTGCGTTCGTTGCTCTTCGGCCTGAATCCTGTCCGCCTCGGCCAGGATGGCTTGAAGTCGAGCCAAGGTCAGGGCGTCGAACACCAGCTCGACGTCGGTGGAGCCGTCGATCGACAATTTAATGATGGCCCCTTCGGCAGCGTCACGGCTGATCGTCACGTCCACCACATCGAGCACTCTCGCCTGAGTGCTGGGCTTGTTGGCCATTTGCAATCCCCCCGCGGCGAGTTCCTCCCTCCTAGCCGGGGGAACTCAGGGACACCTTGTTAGCGTTCGCCCGCTCGACTCGATGTCGAACAGGCAATTGTCGATGAAGCGCACCGGCGAGCCGTCTTCAAGAGCATCTTCGGTGACGCTGCGGTGCGGGAAGGGACAATAGACGGGGACGGAATAGCGATTGCCGTCTTCGTCCTGGCAGGGTTCGCGATAGACCTCGCGACGGCTCGGCAGTGGGCTGACGACGGTCTCGCTCGCGAGCTCTCCCTCCCCGACCCTCGATGGCTGCACCATTGAGCCGTCTTCGTCGTTGCTGCGACGTCGCAGGGCCTTTGATCCCTTAGGCGTCGATGCGACGGAACTTGCCGATGCCTCGGTTGTTCTCCCGGCAGTCCCGCCAGTCGCGCCACCCGGAGAACAGCTATGGACGACATCATCTATCTGGTCGGCCTCGTGGTCGTGGTCATGGCGATCCTCTCCTTCTTCGGCCTGCGATAGGAGCGTGCCATGGCAACCGAAACTGACGTCGTCGTCGTTGCTCCAACCCAATCTGCCTCGCGCTCCGGCTCTTATCTTGAATGGAGCGCGATCTTCGGTGGTGCAGCCCTTGCTGCGGCCATCACCACCCTTTTCACGACATTCGGCTCGGCGATCGGCATGTCGCTCGTCTCGTTCGAACCTTCGCATTCGACTGGCGTTACCGCGCTGGCCATTGCCGGAGCCCTATGGGCGCTTTGGGTGAGCGTCACAGCCTCGGCGGCCGGTGGCTATCTCGCCGGCCGGATGCGGCGCCCGGCCGCCGATGCCAGCCTGCACGAGCGGCATGTGCGTGATGGTTCGCACGGCCTCGTCGTCTGGGCCGTAGGAGCGCTGCTCATCGCTGGCCTTGCGGCGTCGTCCGTCGCCGGTCTAGCGAGAACGGCTGCTACGGGAGTGGCCGCCGCGACGACGGCCGCCGGCGCGGCGCTCAGCCAGCAGCCGGATCCCCTCGCAACCGCGGCCGATACGTTGACCCGTTCCACAGGCACCGAACCCGTATCACAGGCAGAGCGCGACGAAGCCTCGCGCATTCTGGTGCGCAGTCTCGCGAGTGGGCAGCTCGATCAAGCAGATCGCTCCTACATTGCGAGCCGGATGGCGACCCGGATGAACATCGCCCAGCCCGAGGCTGAGAAGCGCATCGACGACGCCTTTGCTCGCCTCAATCAGGCGAAGGAGACCGCCAAGCAGGCTGCCGAACGCGCCCGCAAGATCGGCGTTCTCTCAGCATTCCTGACGGCGGCGGCGTTGTTGGTAGGGGCGGCGGCAGCCTGGATGGCGGCCCAGCTCGGCGGCAAGCACCGTGACGAAGAACTCGATCTCACCGCCCTCTGGGGGCCGCGCTGAAGCAGAACCAAAGGAGCTCATCATGCGTGATGGACATGGCAATCCACTCAGCCCCGAACAGGAAGCGGCGGTAAAATCCCGCCAACCTGCACAGCAGGACGCAAAGGGTCAGTTTGCGCCCTCCCAGGCGAAACCCAACCCGGATGGGCTGGTCAGCGCCAACCCGGTCGTGCTCTCCGGGGATGGCGATGCGACCCCAGGAAACGGTCATGGCCGTGATCGAGACCCTGAGTAAATCTCGCTCGGCTTGACCGGAAAGCGATCGATGGCGGTACCGACGATACTCGTCCTGTCCTTCGAGGAGCGCGGGTCGATCCCGAACAACCCGCGCTTTCCGGCTCTCGTCTACCAGCAGGCTTTCCCGCCCGATCAGGCTGATCTCGCCGCCACGATGGAACAGCGCTTTGCGGACAATGGCTGGCCGCCAGCCTGGCGCAACGGCATCTACGACTTCCATCACTATCACTCGAAAGGCCACGAGGTCCTCGGCATCGCCAAAGGCTCGGCCGAGCTGGCCTTGGGCGGAGACGGCGGCCGGGAGCTGGTTGTCCACGCGGGTGATGTGCTTCTGCTACCCGCCGGCACGGGTCATCGCCGGCTCAGCGCTAGCAGCGACTTCCTCGTCGTCGGGGCCTATCCTCAAGGGCAATCCGGGGACATTCTGCGCGATCCGCCGACGGTGGAGGCCCGGACTGCAATCAGCCGGTTGGCAAGGCCTCCGACTGATCCTGTATCCGGTCGCGACGGGCCGATGGTCCAGCACTGGTGCGACGGGCTCTAAGAACAGCGTCAAAGCTGCTCACGTCCGACCCGGACCGAAAAGCTGATCAGGCGCGATCGAGATGCCCGGTTCACGACGGCGCTCCGCTTGGTTTTGTCGGTCCAGCTGAATCGCGGCCCGAAGCAAACCGCCAGGCACGATCATATCCTGCAGGAGCAGCCAGGCTACGCAATCGACGCTCCGGCCCGACAAGCTTGCGAGCGCATTCAGCATGTCGCCTTCACTCATCTGAAGAAGGAAACGTTCCTTCAACGCTTTGCCGCTCGGAGGAGCACGGGTGTTCAGCAAAGCGACTTGATTGACCAGTTCCGTAGAATGATGGCTCATCGCGCCCTCCTAAGGCAGGCGGATAACGCAGCAGAGGCCGACTGGTTCTCTATTTGCCGCCGCCTCTCACCGTTCGGCGAAAAAATGCCGCAGTGCTCGCGCAACGGCCTCCGGCGCCTCTTCTGCCATGTGGTGGCCGCTGGCGATTGCGTGCCCTCGGCGATCGGGTGCCCAGGGGCGCCAGACATCGAGCACATCCCCATAGAGTTCGGGCAGATCATCGCGCTCGGACCAGAGGCAGAGCAGCGGGCATCGCAAAGTTCGACCTTGCTCGCGGTCGGCTGCGTCGTGAAAGCGATCTATCGCCGGCCCCGCGCGATAGTCTTCGAGCATGCCGTGGATCGTGCCAGGATCCTGAATGGCTGCCAGGAAATCGGCGTAGTTCTCTGACCCCATCGACGCGGGATCACCGCCATACCATGCTATTGGGTCGGCGAGGATCGCTCGCTCGGGCTTGTCTGGCTGGCAGAAGAAGAACCAGTGCCACCAGAGCCGCGCGAACTTTTCAGTGCAGCGTTCAAGGGCCTCGAGGATCGGTACGCCGTCCATCACGGCCAGTCGCTGCACCGCGTCGGGGTGATCCATCGCCAGTCGAAAAGCCGTGTACGAGCCCCGATCGTGGCCGGCGACATGGAAACGCCCGAAACCGAGCCGCGCCATCAACTCCAGGCAGTCCCGCGCCTTCGCGCGCTTCGACGAACCGGCATGGTGCGGCATTTCAGGCGGACGTGAGGATTGTCCGAAGCCTCGCAGGTCTGGACAAACGACGTGGAAATCAGTCGCCAGCAACGGCGCGACCCGATGCCAGGTCGCATGAGTGCGCGGATGCCCGTGCAACAGCAGCAAGGGCTCGCCCTTGCCGCCATGCCGCACACGCAATGTGGCCTCGCTCAACTCTATGACGTCGACGGCGAAGCCTTCAAACATTGACATCCACGCCTTCAAGACTCCCGCAGCGACTTGTCCGCCTGCAGGCTCTTCTTCAGGGCCTCGAACAGGTTGACGACGTTGCCCGGGCGGCCCTTGTCGGCATCGCCTGCGGATTTGCGGGCGCCCTTGCGCTTCTTCGACGCGATCAGCTTGAGCAGGTGCTCCTGGACCGGGTCCTTCACCATCTCCGGCGACCAGTCCCTGGTCTTCGCCTTGATGAATTTCTGCGCCAGGTCGAGCAGCTCGGGCTCCGGCTTCGCCTTGTCGATGTCGACGAAGTAGCCCTTCTCGTCGCGGACCTCGTCGCCATAGCGCAGCGTCCAGAGCACGATGCCCTTGTCGCGCGGCTCCAGCATCACCGCGCGCTCGCGGCGATAGAGGACGACGCGGGAGACGCCGACCATCTTTGTCGCCGCCATGGCGTCGCGGATGACCGAAAAGGCCTCCTCGCCGACCTCGTCGGCCGGCACCAGATAATGCGGGCTGTCGAGATAGATCCAAGGGATGGAGTCGCGCGGGACGAAGGCGTCGATGTCGATCGTGCGGACGGTATCCAGCCTGACCGCTTCGAGCTCCTCGTCCTCGATCACCACGAGCCGGCCGGCTTCGGCCTCATAGCCCTTTGCCTGACCGTCCGGCTCGACGGGCTTGCCGGTCTCGGCATCGACATAGCGGCTGACGACACGATTGCCGGTGTCGCGATTGAGCGTGTGAAAGCGGACCTTCTCGCTCTCCGAGGTCGCCGGGCTCATGGCGACAGGACAGGTGACGAGCGAGAGCTTGAGGTAGCCCTTCCAATAGGTCCTGGCCGGCATGACGACGCAACTCCGGGAACGCAGCTGCCAACTCAATGCCGCTTGATCGATTCAGTTCCCTGCCGGGCGGAACCTGTCGAGCGCAGCCGCATTGAATCGCTGGTGTTGCGTTGGGAGTGGCGTGTCATGGTTGCGGCGCGGGCGAACTGGAAGGGCTATCTGAAGTTCGGCGAGATCAGTTGCCCGGTTGCACTTTACACCGGCGCCAGCACCTCCGAGCGCATCGCCTTCCACACGATCAACCGCGACACCGGCCATCGCGTCAGGCGCGAGTTCATCGACCCGGTCACGGAAGAGCCGGTCGACCGCGAGCACCAGATCAAGGGCTTCGAGATCAGCGAGAACCGCTATGTCGAGGTCGAGCCCGACGAGATTGCCAGCGCGGTGCCGGAGAGCAAGAAGCTGCTGGCGGTCGCCGCCTTTATCCCCTGCGGTGAGATCGACACGGTCTATTTCGACAAGCCGTATTATCTCGCGCCGTCCAGCAAGATTGCCGATGACGCCTTTGCGGTGATCCGCGAGGCGTTGCGCGCCAGCAAGGTCGGCGCCCTCGCTCACGCGGTGCTGTTTCGGCGCTACCGCGCGCTCATGATCCGCGCGCATGGGCTGGGCCTGGTCGCCCATACCCTCAACTTCGACTACGAGGTCCGCTCCGCCACCGAGGCCTTCGATGGCATCCCCAAGCTGAAGATCCAGAAGGAGATGCTCGAGCTCGCCAAGCACATCATCGAGACCAAGATGGGCAAGTTCGATCCGGCGACGTTCGACGACCGCTATGAGGCGGCCGTCGCCGAGCTTGTGAAGGCGAAGCTCGCCGGCAAGCCGGTAAAGCTCGCGAAGAAGGCCAAGGCGCCGAAGCCTGTCGATCTGATGGCTGCGCTGCGGGCCAGCGTCGGGCAGACTCCGCCGCCGTCGACCAAGCGCAAGCCGGCGAAGAAGGCGGCGTAGATGGCGAAAGCCAAACGGCTGCGGGTCGCGACGTTCAACATCAACAACATCAACAAGAGGCTGCCGAACCTGCTCGCCTGGCTCGACGCGACGAAGCCCGATATCGTCGCCCTCCAGGAGCTCAAGGCAAAGGACGCCGCCTTCCCGGTCGCGGCAATCCAAGCAGCCGGCTACGGGGCGGTCTGGCAGGGTGAAAAGACCTGGAACGGCGTCGCGCTGCTGGCGCGTGGCAAGGAGCCGGTGGTCACCCGTCGCGGCCTTCCCGGTGACCAAGACGATGATCAAGCCCGATACATCGAGGCAGCCATCGCGGGGATCGTCGTCGCGTCGATCTACGCTCCGAACGGCAATCCCCAGCCCGGGCCGAAATTCGACTACAAGCTGGCATGGATGAAGCGGCTGATCGCGCATGCCGCCGACCTGAAGGCGGCCGGTGTGCCGGTGATCCTGGCCGGCGACTACAATGTCGCTCCAACCGAGATCGACATCTATCCGACCAAGTCCTGGGATGACGATGCATTGATCCAGCCGGCGCCTCGCCGGAGTTTCCGTCGATTGGTCGACCAGGGCTGGACCGATGCCGTCCGGCACCTTTTCCCCGATCAGCGGATATATTCGTTCTGGACCTATTGGCGCGGCCGTTTCGATCGAGATCACGGATTGCGGCTCGACCATATCCTTCTGTCCGCCGATCTCGCGGCGGGCCTGGTGGACGCCGGAGTTGACCGCGACGAGCGCGGCAAGCTCGGAGCGAGCGACCATGCTCCGGTCTGGGCGCTGCTGGAGCGCTGACGCCGTGCGGAGCGCGGCTAAGCCGTCGCGGTTCGGTCAAATGACATAGACGGGCCCGTTCCTCCCTGTACCTTCGGAGCTGCAGTTGTCTCCTTGCTTCTGGACATGACCGCGTGCGGCGCATGTTGACGCCGCCAAGCGGAGACCTGTCATGCACACCCAATCTCAGATGCCGCAATTTGGTTCGTGGGAGAGCGGCGCTCGAATTCCTGGTTCAACCCAACCGTACACCGCCGTTCTGCCATGGTACGAAGAGGTTGATTTTGCTGAGCTATCGGCGATAGCTGGCCATGAGCGACAAGACTATCAGACCTGGTATCTCAAAGTCATGCAGACGGTCGACGACCTGCTCAGAGAAGGCAATGCGATCGAGTTCGTCACCGTACGGCCGGCCGCTTATTTCGCCTGGCTTCGTGATCGGCCGAACACCCTTGAAGCACGCCGCGATTACGCAAAATATCTTGCTACCGCCTCAGACGCGGCGGCAGCTTAGGCGAGACCGCCTGTCACTGCTTCATGAGCGGCGGGCGAAAGGTCTCACGGACAACCATCGTGAATTGGCCGACCGCTCGTTCACGGACGTCGGCCTCAGCGGTCTTGCCGGCCTTTCGCAGCTGCTTGGCCTCGTCGAGGAGCATATCCGCGACGATCTGTGCAGCCTCGCGGGTGAGTGCGGCGCCGTCGAGATTTTCGCCTGTGATGGTCTTGCTCACCAAGAGTATCGTCCGCGTGAGCCCTGCCATGACCTGCTGCGCCATGCTGAGCAGCTCAACGAGCTTCGCCTCATCGAGCGCCGCCAAGTCCTTGCGCTTCATTTAGCTTATCTCTCCGCTCGTCGAAGCGTTGTGTCGAGGGCGTGCGCTACGGCTACGCGCGATAGGCATGCCGGCTCAACGCCGGGAGGGGCGGCGCGTTCCAGATCTTGCCGCCTACCGCCACATGCCGCGCATCTTGGCGCGCACGTCGATCTTCGGGCCGGCGGAAACCGGGCGCGCGCCGGCCTGTGCCGCCAGCGGCCAGGCTCGCCGCTGGAAATGCTTGAGCAGGGTGTTCGGGATGAAGTGCGTGCGGGCCGCGTAGACATGGCGGTCGCCGGTCGATGACTGGCCGTGCGTGAAGAAGCGTTGCGGCACCATCAGGTGCAGGTCGTCCTTGGCGCGGGTCATCGCGACATAGAGCAGCCGGCGCTCCTCCTCGATCTCATCCTTGGCGCCGGCGCCAAGATCGATCGGGATGCAGCCGTCGACCACATTCATGATGAAGACCGATTTCCACTCCTGCCCCTTGGCCGAGTGGATGGTCGAAAGGATCAGATAGTCCTCGTCGAGATGCGGCACCCCAGCCTGGTCGCTGGTGGCGTCCGGCGGATCGAGGGTGAGCTCGGTGAGGAAGCGCTCGCGCGACGGATAGCCGCCCGCGATCTGCTCGAGCTGCAGCAGGTCGGCCTGGCGCGTGGTCGCGTCCTCATGGATGCGCTCCAGATGCGGCTCGTACCAGAGCCGGGCCCGCTCGATCTCGGCCGGCCAGCCCGACCGGCCGGAGCGCAGCGCCTCGATCGCCTCGACGAAGGCGGTCCAGTCGTCTCCTGCGCGGGCCGGCGCCGGAGCGTTGCGCAGGGCATCTGTTCCATCGGGCGCCTGCGCCAGATGCTCGATGACGCGCTGGGCCGAAGTCGGCCCCACGCCGGGCAGGAGCTGCATCACGCGAAAGGCTGAGACCCGGTCGCGCGGGTTCTCGACGAAGCGCAGCAGGGCAAGCAGGTCCTTGACGTGCGCGGCGTCGAGAAATTTCAGCCCGCCGAACTTCACGAACGGGATGTTCCGGCGCGTCAGTTCGATTTCGAGCGGGCCGCTATGGTGCGAGGCGCGGAAGAGCACCGCCTGCTGCTTCAGCGCCGCACCGGTCTCGCGGTTCTCGAGCACCTTTTCAGCGATGAACCGGGCCTGGTCGGCCTCGTCACGGACATTGACCAGCTCGGGCGCGGCGCCGGCCGCGCGATCGGTCCAGAGGTTCTTGGTGAAGCGCTCGGCGGCAAGGTCGATCACCGCGTTGGCGGCGCCGAGGATCGCCTGCGTCGAGCGATAGTTCTGGTCGAGCGTGATGACTTCGGCCGGCGGCGAGAACGCCAGCGGGAAGTCGAGGATGTTGCGGACGGTGGCGGCCCGGAAGGAATAGATCGACTGCGCGTCGTCGCCGACCACGGTCAGCCCGTGGCCATCGGGCTTCAGCGCCAGCAGGATCGACGATTGCAGCCGGTTTGTGTCCTGGTACTCGTCGACCATGACATGGTCGAAGCGCGCCCCGACATCAGTCGCGAGATCGGGGTCGCTCATCGCCTGCGCCCAGTAGAGCAGCAAATCGTCGTAATCGAGCACGTTCTGCTGCTGCTTGGCCTCGACATACGCCGCGAAGAGCTGCTTCAGCTCCTCCGCCCAGGCGATGCACCAGGGATAGGAGAGCCGCAGCACATCCTCGATCGGCTGCTCGGCGTTGACACAGCGCGAATAGATCGAGAGGCAGGTTCCCTTGGTCGGAAAACGCGCCTCGGTCTTCGAGAAGCCGAGCTCGTGCCGGACCAGGTTCATCAAATCGGCGGCATCCTCGCGGTCATGGATGGTGAAGGCGGGATCGAGCCCGATCTGCTCGGCGAGGTCGCGTAGCAGCCGGGCACCGACGCCATGGAAGGTGCCGGCCCAGTTCAGCGCATCGACCGCGACGCCGGCGCCATCGCCCATCACCTTGCGGGCGATGCGCTCGACACGGCGGATCATCTCGGAGGCGGCCCGGCGCGAGAAGGTCATCAGCAGGATACGCCGCGGATCGGCGCCGCAGACCAGGAGATGGGCGACGCGGTGCGCCAGCGTATTGGTCTTGCCCGAGCCGGCGCCCGCGATGATCAGGACCGGCGGGGCGGCGGCGGCGGCGCCGCCATGCGATACCGCACGTCGCTGCGCCGGGTTGAGGCTGTCGAGATAGACGTGCGCGTTCATGACGATTCGGCCTGCTAAACTTGAAGGGCAGCACGGGTTAAGGGCGTCGGCAATGTCGAATGACGGCCAAGGGGTTGTTGTCCGTCTGGTGTACAACGTCCGGTCGGCTTGACTCCTCGGCTGGTGCGTTCTCATTATGTTCTCATACTGGAGAGCGAAACCGATGTCAGCCGTGCCTTTGCCGGACACGTCGCCCATGACGGAGTTGGAGGCCGAGATCGATGATTTGATCGCGGAGCATGGCTGTGAGCGCGCCCTGATACGAGCGTTGCTGCTGGATCTGGACGAGCTCGCGCGGGACGGCGATCGCGCGTCCTCGCGCGGCTTTCTCCGCGGGCTATTTTCGGAGGGCGCCCGACCGCTCAAAGGCGGGGATGAGCCATGAGACGCAAGGGGGAGCTATCACCCTCTGGCATCGATCGAGGCTGGCCGCACCAGGTCGCGCTCCGCGACGACGATGGTCAGTATCTCGGCCACCTCCCGAGGACCGGCCTGCTCTCGTCGCTCTGTGAGCGCGAACACAACGTCACCGACGGCCGGCATCGCTACCGGGTCTTCTGCTTCTCCGACCGGGGCCAAGCTGACCGCTTTCGAGAGCTTCTCAGCGGTGAGGAATTCGACCCGCGCGACCGATCCGGACGGGGGTGGGTCAGGGGGCGAGGGGCGGCTCGAGACGCGAGGCGGCGGTGAGCTGCTCTGCCCGCCTGGGGAGATCACCTGATGAATGACGCCGATGGAACCGCCGAACGAAGACACCTCGCTGCTCGATTTTCCGTGGGTGATCGTGCGCTTCCGCTGCCACTTCTGCCGGCGCCGCAAGGACGCGCGCTTGGCAGGGCTGGCCAGCGATTTCGGCGAGCACACGACGCTCAAGCTGCTACTCAGCGCATTCGTCAGGCGGTGCGCCTGGGATCCGACCAATCCCGCGCGCAAGCCGCAAAAGTACGGCCGGAAATGTGGCGCCTATCTCATGGACATCGGCCGCACCTCGCCGCCGGACCTGCCGCCGAGCATGGCCGGCTTGACCCTGATCGAAGGAGGCAAAGATGATCAGCTGGGAACAGGATCACCGCCCGGTCCGAAGCGCCGCAGAGTCGGCGGCAGCTAGGCAGCTCGCCATCTCGAAGCTGACGGCCGCGGCGCAAGCGGCCCGCAGGACTGGCGAACCCCAGCCCGTGGAGGACGTCGAGTTCCATAGCACCTCGGACGATGACGAATGGCTCTGGACCACGCTGGCCGAGCAATACAAATGCGACTTCGCCGGCCCCTATGGCGTTCTCTCTGAAGGGCGCGGCCACTTCCTTGTCACGCCTCGGAAGGAAGGCCCGCGGCCGCTCTGGAAGAACGTCATCGTCTACGACACGAAGGCCGATGGCGTGGAGCTGGTACGGGCCACAGTGGAGGGATGGCTCGACGTCAGGTGGTATCCGAAGCGGCTCGTTGAGCGGCCAAATCTCGATCTCTTGGAAGTCCGCCTGCAGACGCACGAGACCGCGCACGAGCTGGTGGAAGCCCATGGAGGCCTTCATTTGAGCGCCTGGGCTTTGGGCGACCCGGTCTCGCGAAAGGACTTTTTCGCCCGCGTCATGTTCGATCCGAAGCTGCTGCGGCTGCGGAAGGAGCCTGACGTCGCCGCAGAGCCCGAGTTCGCGTTCTTGTGAGATTTGAGGCCCCCCTCTAGCATCTTGGCCATGTGCAATCTGTACAGCCACACCCGCAACGTAGAGGCGATGCGCAAGCTGTTCGCGCCGTTCAACGATGGCGGTCCGAACCTTGCCAACCTGCCGCCGCAACCCGGCATCTTCCCGGACTACCAGGCCCCGATCATCCGCAATGAGGATGGGGAGGCGCGGCTGGCGTTGACGCGCTGGGGCATGCCGTCGTCGAAGAAGGCGCTGCTCGATGCCGCGAGCGCGCGCGCCGACAAGCTCCGCGCCAAGGGCAAGGAAGTCGATTTCGACTATCTCCTGCGGATGGAGCCTGACGGCGGAACGACCAATGTGCGCAACACCTCGAGCGCGCATTGGAAGCCTTGGCTAGGCGTCTCGAACCGCTGCCTGGTGCCGTTCACCAGCTTCAGCGAGTTCAATCGCGAGGCCGGCGGGGATATCTGGTTCGCGTTCGGCGAGGAGCGCCCGACGGCCTTCTTCGCCGGGATCTGGGCGCCGAAATGGAAGAGCGTTCGCAAGGTGAAGGAAGGCGAGGTCGAATCCGACTTGTTCGCCTTCCTGACCACCGATCCGAATGCCGAGGTCAAGGCGATCCACCCCAAGGCGATGCCCGTCATTCTGACGACGCCGGAGGAGTGCGCGGCCTGGATGACGGCGCCATGGGACCAGGCGAAGGCGCTGCAGCGTCCCTTGCCTGACGGCTCGCTGACGATCGTCGCGCGGGGCGTGAAGAAGGATGGGCCGGCGGACGTGCTCGCCGCCATGGCCGATAAGGCGACGCAGGCGACGCTACTCTGATGGCCGATGACGGCCGCCGTGGCCACGAGCCGACGGCCCGCCAAGGCTGCGGATTGCTGCTCATCATCGCCGTGCTCAGCGGCATCGTGATCGGGCAATTGATCAAGCGATACTGGTAGGGCGCCCCACGCTTCAATGAGCGGGGTAGCCGAATCGGACGCCCCTTCAACAGAACAGTTTGCGAACGTCTGTCGGGACTTTGTCGGGACTTTCTGTCCCGAACGCTGCGATTTGCTCCCGTTTCGTTCCAAAACGAACGGCGCAAGCCTTTGCAGGCTCACGCATATCTAGCTGAAAACATTAAGAAAAATGGTCGGAGCGAGAGGATTCGAACCTCCGACCCCTTGTCCCCCAGACAAGTGCGCTAACCGGGCTGCGCTACGCTCCGACGGGTCGGCTTATAGAGCGCACGCGGCTGCGATGCAACGCGGCAATTGCCGCTTCGGCACGCTGGATTCACAACTGCCGATCATCGAGCGTGGGCGGCGCCATCTCGGCCGGCGTGATGCCCCTGCGTCCGGCGCGACGGACCAGGGTGCGCACCAGTCCGGCGAAGATGATCACCAATGGCAGGGCCAGCGCGGCGCTGCCTTCCAGCGCGAGCCAGATCGAGGCGGACAGGGTCGCGATGATCCCGGCGATGAGGAGAATACTGGTCATGGCCGTCTCCGCCTGACCATGGACCCACGGCGCGCTGGAGAGGGGCCCCACGCCACGGCCAATCCATCGTTCAGCCGACCAATCATGGTCCCGATTCTCCCGGCGAAGCGGAAAACCGTCAAGTGGAGGTCCACGCGCGAGAACGGCCGAGGTACGGAAACAGTGCCGCCGCCGCACTGTTTCCGTGGCTAAAGCGCCAGCGTCGGCCTCTCGGGCGCCCGTCTGAGGAAGCCCCCGTAACGGTAAGAACTCGTTAAGGTATTCTGTTCAAATGCGGTTCACAGGGTGAAGGTTATCTTCATGATACTGGCACCGATTCGTGGAGGCCCCGTCATGACCCTGGACTGGCGCAACAGCCTGATGCTCGGCTTCATCGCGGCAGTGTTCGTCGCCTGCCTGTTCGGCCCCTATATGATCTCGGTCATGCTCGGCGGGCTTGGCCTGACGTGCTATCTCACCAAGCACATCAGGCCCGGAGCCTAGACCCGCCTCAGGCCGCGAGCGCGGGGCGCTCAGCCAGCCAGTCCCGCACAAGTCTCAGATCGGCCTGCGACAGGCCATGACCGGTCGGCAGGCTGCGATGCGCGACCGCAGCCCCTGCCCCGACGAGCGTCGCCGCCAGGCGTGCCGCATTCGCTTCCGGGATAATCGGATCGAAGCTGCCGGAAACGATCAGCACCGGCTTGCCGTCCAGGACGGCTGCCGGCGGCTTTTCGAAGGGCGACATCGCCCGCAGCAGCACCGCTCCCGACAGCACCTCCGGCCGCAGCAACAGCATCGCGGCGGCGATGTTGGCGCCGTTCGAGAAACCGAGCGCGATCGGGGCCGGCAGCCCGTATTCCGCCCGCGCCCACTCGACGAAATCGGCGAGCTCATGGGTGCGCCGGGTCAGGTCCTCCTCGTCGAAGACGCCCTCGGCCAGACGGCGGAAGAAGCGCGGCATGCCAGCCTCGAGCGTGCGGCCGCGCGGCGAGAGCAGGCCTGCGCCCGGCGCGACGGCGAGTCCGAACGGCAGCAGATCGCTCTCGTCGCCACCGGTGCCGTGCAGCAGCAGGAGCGGCGCCTGGCCGGGCGCAGTCGCCGGCTCGAAACGATGGATGAAGGGCTCAAGCGCGTTCATGGCGCGGCCTCCTTTCATGATGGTGTTCGGTGAGGGGCGCCCCGCCCGAAGGCGGAGCGCATTCATGGATCAGACCAGAGCCGGCAGGACGGCCTCGATCTCGGCGCGGCGCGGCTCGTACTGCGCCGGCAGCTTGAGCGCGCCGCCGAGGTCGTCGGCCGGCTCGTCGATGGCGAAGCCGGGCGCGTCGGTCGCGATCTCGAACAGCACGCCGCCGGGCTCGCGGAAGTAGACGGACCGGAAATAGTTCCGGTCCCTCTGCTCGGTGGGGCGCAGGCCGAAGGTCTCGGTCAGCGTCTTCACCATGCGGGCCTGCTCCGCGTCGTCGCCGGCGCGGAAGGCGATGTGATGCACCGAGCCCGCACCCATCCTTGCCGGCAGGAAGCCCCCGGCGGCGCGCAGGTCGACGACGCCGCCATGGGCGGTGCCTTCAGCCCGCATGCGCACGGTGTTGCCCTCACGGCCGGCCTCGACGAAGCCGAATACGTCGCGCAGGATCGCAGCGGTCGTCTCCGTCTTGTCGAGCAGCAGGGTGACGCCATGGAAGCCGCGGATGGCGGATTCAGGCGGCACCTCGCCATTGTCCCAGGCCGACTCATTCTCGGCGCCGGGTACCGCGACCAGCGCGAGCCGCATGCCGTCCGGATCGCGGAAGCTCAGCACGGTCTCACCGAAACGCTTCTGCGGGACATCATGGGCGACGCCGTTGGCGATGAGCCGATGCGTCCAGTAGCCGACCGCTGCCGCGGGGATGCGGAAGGCGGTCACTTCCGTCTCGCCGACACCGAGCCGGCCGGGCGCGACATGCTCCCAGGGGAAGAAGGTCAGGATCGTGCCCGGAGTGCCGTCGGCATCGCCGAAATAGAGATGCCAGGTGGTCGGGTCGTCGAAGTTCACCGTCTTCTTGACCAGGCGCAGGCCGAGGACGCGGCTGTAGAAGTCGAGATTGCGGTGCGCCGGCCCGGCGATGGCGGTGACGTGGTGGATGCCGTTGATCTGCATGATGATCGTCCTCCGGGCTGCAGGAGGCTGCCCTCGTTGGCCCCGAAGATGATGGCCGCTCTACAGAATGCTAGGGCGACCATATTGCACCAAAGCAATGTCATTCTCTGAAAATGCCAATTTGAATTGCCAATTCGACATCGTCATTCTCTGCCGCAGACCAAACCGGTCCTTTGGAGAAAGACCATGACCGACACCCGTTTCGCCCCCTATGGCGCCCTTGTTCTGCGCATCGCGCTCGGCGTGATGTTCATCGCCCACGCCTATCTGAAGCTCGCGGTCTTCACCGTGCCCGGCTTCACCGGTTTCCTCGGCCAGGTCGGCCTGCCCGGCTTCCTCGCCTGGCCGATCATCCTGGCGGAGCTCCTTGGCGGCCTCGCCATCCTCACCGGCTTCTACGGCCGCTATGTCTCGGTCCTGCTGCTGCCGGTCCTGCTCGGCGCGCTCTTCGTGCATGCCCCGAACGGCTGGGTCTTCAATGCCCCGAACGGCGGCTGGGAGTATCCCGCCTTCCTCGCCTTGACCGCCTTCGCCCATGCCCTGATCGGCGACGGCGCGCTGGCGCTGCGTTCGGCCGGCGTCCCGGGTTCCGCCAAGCCCGCCTTGGCCTGAGCACCGCCACGCCATTAAACCGAACGGGCGACAGGTTGCTGCAACCTGTCGCCCGTACCATGTATCTGGGTAGCTGACTCGCCCGGAGCCGCCCGCTTGCCGACCGCCGCCTCTTCCATCGCCTGGGACGACTTCCGGCTGATCAAGGCCATCGCCGAGGCGCGCAGCCTGCCGGCCGCCGCCGAGCTGATCGGCCTCAACCATTCCACCGTCTTCCGCCGGCTCGGCCAGATCGAGGAAGGTCTGGGCACGCGCCTGTTCGAGCGGCATCGCTCCGGCTATGTGCCGACGCCCGCGGGCGAGGAGATGGCCGTCCTGGCCGAGCGGCTGGAAACCGACATCGCCGGCTTCACCCGGCGCCTGGCCGGCCGCGAGATCCTACCGGCGGGTGAATTGCGCGTCACCACCAACGACTCGCTGCTGGTCGAACTGCTGACGCCGCTCTTCGCCGCCTTCATGACGCAGTGCCCGGACATCAAGCTCGACGTGTTGCTCGGCAACCAGGCGCTCAATCTCAGCAAGCGCGATGCCGATGTCGCGATCCGCGCCACCGACAATCCGCCGGAGAACCTGGTCGGCCGGCGGGTTGCGCAGATCGGCTGGGCGCTCTACGGGCGCGCGACGGATTTTCCTGAGGGTGCACCTTCGGACCAATCCGAGCTCACGCAGCAGCGCTGGATCTCGCTTGGCGACCAGTTCAGCAATTTCAAGGTTGTGCAGTACCGGCAGAAGCACATCCCGGCCGACCAGACCGTCTACAAGCTCAACACCGTGCTCGGGCTCGCGGAAGCCGTCGAGGCGGGCATCGGCATCGGCTTCCTCCCCTGCTTCATCGCCGACAAGCGTCCGGCGCTGGTTCGGCTGGCGCCGCCGCAGACAGGCTATGCCGCCGATCTCTGGCTGCTGACCCACCCGGATCTGCGCCATTCGCCGCGCGTGCGGCTCTTCCTTGATTTCATGGCGCAGGAACTCGCCCGGCTGCGGCCGCTGATGGAAGGTAGCCCGATAGGCCGGGAGAACACCGAAGCGCCCTCGCCGGCCGAGGCTTGAGTTAAGGCCGTCAGGCGGCCTGGCGGTTGATGCCGGATTCCGCCAGCTTGGTCAGCTTGCTGTCGGCGGCATGTTCCTCGTCGAGGTTCTGCTGCAGCAGGGCAGCGCAATCCTCGCGGCCGAGCTGCTTGGCCCAGGCGGTCAGCGTGCCGTAGCGGGTGATCTCGTAATGCTCGACCGCCTGCGCGGCGGCGATGATCGCCGCATCCAGCACCGTCTTGTCCTCGACCTCGCCGGTCACCTCGTCCGCCTCCTCGAGGATACCATCGATCGCCGGGCAGTCGGTCCCCTTGGGCTCGACGCCATGCTGCTGGAAGACCTGCTCGAGCCGGCGGATATGGCCTTCGGTCTCGCCGAGATGAGCTTGCAGACCACTACGCAGCTGCGTGTCGGTCGCCTTCTCGATCATGGTCGGCAGCGCTTTCCTGATCTGCTTCTCGGCGTAGTAGATGTCCTGGAGCTGATGCACGAAGAGATCGTCCATCGTCTTGATATCCTTGGAAAACAAGCCCATGCCTTCCTCCTGTTCGCAGTTGTCCGGATTGCTGAAACCGACGTCGTCTGTCGATGACGTGCTTCCCTGTCGCTGCAACGTGCGCCGCCGCGAACTGTTCCGGACGAATGCGATGGCGGATGCAGCCTGCGAACATCTGCGCTAGGCTGCCGGCATGGAGCTCCTCATCCCCCTCATCGCTGGCCTGGCGCTGATCTGGCTGATCGGACGCGGCGTACCCTGGGACGCCAAGCTGGTGACGATCGTCGTCACGCTGGCGGTCATCGTCGCGGTCGTCGTGCTCGAGCGCAACGGCCTCTGGCCCGAAGCGTTCCGGCGGCGCTGAGACGCCGCCCGCCCGGCTGGCTCAGGATACCAGTTTCAACCCGACGATGCCGGCCACGATCAGGCCGACACAGGCCAGGCGCAGTGCTGTCGCCGGCTCGCCGAAGAGGACGATGCCGAGAATTGCAGTGCCGATCGTGCCGATGCCGGTCCAGATCGCATAGGCTGTGCCGAGCGGCAGGCTCTTCAGCGCAAGACCGAGCAGTCCGAGGCTCACCGCCATGCTGCCGACCGTCAGCACGGTCGGCAGCAGGCGGGTGAAGCCGTGCGTGTATTTCAGGCCGATGGCCCAGCCGATTTCGAACAGACCGGCAAAGAAGAGATAGGTCCAGGCCATGGCGGCCCTCCTTATGGAAGGGCGGGGTCGTCCACGCCTATGGGGAAACGCCGGCCAAAGACCCGCGGAGGTCGTCCTCGCCGGCTGATCTAGCGAGCCGGGAGCGAAGGTTCAAGCGCAGCTGCGCTCAACCGTCCTCGCCGACGGCCGCGCCGGCCAACGCGCCATGGAGCAGGCGGCGGCACTCGATCAGCTCGGACAGCGTCGCCTTGAGGAAGGCAAGATCGTCGGCGCCGACCAGCGGCTGGGCCGCACGCGGCAGGGAGGACAGCAGCGCCTTCGCCGCAAAACCCGGCTCCATCGCAGAGGCGTGGTGGTGCTGCACCGGCTGCGACGCCGGCATCGGTTCGGCGCGTGACGGAGCCAGATGAGCGGCCGCGGGCGGCTGGGCGGCCGCATTGCCGCCGACGATCTCGGCGCCGCGGCCGATCGCCTGGACATAGCGCGGTCCCTGCTCCTTCAGGATGCGCTGCAGGCCCTTGATCGTGTACCCCTCGCCGTAGAGCAGGCGGCGGATGCCCTTGAGCAGGGCGACATCGTCCGGCCGGTAATAGCGCCGGCCACCGCCGCGCTTCAGCGGCTTGATCTGGGAGAAGCGTGTCTCCCAGAAACGCAGGACGTGCTGGGGAATGTCGAGGTCTTCAGCGACCTCGCTGATGGTTCTGAATGCGTCTGGGCTCTTGTTATCCAATTCGGCCTCGAATCCGCCGCCGTGGAACTCCAGAGTCACTCTTCCTCACCTACACCGTTCAGTCCGTTGATCCGGGCCTTCATCACATTGGACGGCTTGAACACCATCACGCGACGCGGCTCGATCGGGACCTCGACGCCGGTTTTCGGATTACGCCCGATTCGCTCGCCCTTGTCGCGTACCACGAACGAGCCGAAGGAAGACAATTTGACGTTTTCCCCACGTGCCACCGCGTCGCAGATCTCGTCCAGTACCGCCTCGACCAACTTTGACGACTCCGTCCGCGACAGGCCGATCTTCTGATAGACTGCCTCGCACAGATCGGCCCGCGTAATCGTTTGCCCCGCCATCAGTTCCTCCAAGGCGTTTCTTCAAACAGCGGCGTCCCCATCAACCCTCGCCCCATCGGAGGCGGACGCTAGGCGGCGAGGCGACTACGGTCAATCCTCGATACACCCGCACAGGTTGAAAAACGCGGAAAATCCGCGCTGACGACCGCTAAGAAAATGTCATAAATCCAAAGTGCTTAGCTTCGGCAGCCCAACCGGGCCGCTACCAGCGGATCAGCGCCGACCCCCAGGTGAAGCCGCCACCCATCGCTTCGATCAGCACGAGCTGTCCGGGCTTGATGCGCCCGTCCATGTGAGCCTGTGCCAAAGCGAGCGGGATCGAAGCCGCCGAGGTGTTGCCGTGCTCGCCGACGGTGACGACGACCCGGTCCTCGCTGATGCCGAGCTTGTGGGCAGTGGCGTCGATGATGCGGCGGTTTGCCTGGTGCGGCACGAACCAGTCGATGTCGGAGCCAGTGAGCCCGGTCTCCTCGAAGGTGTGGCGCACCGTGTCGGCGAGATTGACCACGGCATGCTTGAAGACCTCGCGGCCCTCCATGCGCAGGAAGCCCACGGTCTTGGTCGAGCCTGGCCCACCATCGACATAGAGCTTGTTCATGTAGCGGCCGTCGGAGCGAACATGGGTCGTCAGCACGCCGCGGTCGGCGAGCGTGCCGGCCCCCTCCTCGGCCCGGAGCACGACGGCGCCGGCACCGTCGCCGAACAGCACGCAGGTGGCGCGGTCGTCCCAGTCGAGGATGCGCGAGAAGGTCTCGGCGCCGATGACGATGGCGATCTTGGCCGCACCGCTGGTCAGGAACTTGTCGGCGGTGGCGAGCGCGAAGACGAAGCCGGAGCAGACGGCCTGCAGGTCGAAGGCAGCGCCTTGCGTCACGCCGAGCGCGGCCTGGATCTGGGTCGCGGTGGCCGGGAAGGTGTGGTCCGGCGTCGCGGTCGCGACGATGATGAGGTCGACCTCGCTCGCCGGGATCCCGGCGTCGGCGAGCGCCGCCTCCGCAGCCTTCAGACCGAGTGTGCCGGTGGTCTCGTCATCGGCAGCGATGTGGCGGGCGTGGATGCCGGTGCGCTGGACGATCCACTCGTCGCTGGTGTCGACCTTCTGCGCCAACTCGGCGTTGGTCATGATGCGCGCCGGCAGATAGGAGCCGCAGCCGCGCAGGACGGATCGCATTCTGGACAAGGACGTTTCTCTTCCCTACTCGCCGGCGGCGACTTGCGGGCTTGCAGGTGCTGCGCTGGGCCGCGCCGTCGCGGCGACCATCTCACGCACCTTCGCCATCAGATTCTCGCGCGCCATCTCGTAGCCGAGTTCGGTCGCGCTGGCGAACCCGACGGCATCCGTGCCGCCATGGCTCTTGATCACGATGCCCTCGAGGCCAAGAAAGACGCCGCCATTGACCTTGCGCGGGTCCATCTTGTCCTTCAGCGCCGCAAAGGCGCCACGGGCGAAAAGATAGCCGATTTTCGACATCAGTGAACGGCTCATCGCCGCACGCAGATATTCGCCGATCTGCTTGGCGGTGCCTTCAGCCGTCTTCAGGGCGATGTTGCCGGTGAAGCCTTCGGTGACGACGACGTCGACCGTGCCCTTGCCGAGATCGTCGCCTTCGACGAAGCCGTGATAATCGAGATGCGGCAGCGCGCTCTCGCGCAGAATGCGGCCGGCCTCCTTGACCGCCTCGACGCCCTTGATCTCCTCCACGCCGACATTGAGCAGGCCGACGCTCGGCCGGTCGAGGTCGAGGACGACGCGGGCCATGGCGGCCCCCATCACGGCAAGGTCGACCAGATGCTGTGCGTCGGCACCGATGGTAGCGCCGACATCGAGCACGACGCTCTCGCCACGGACCGTCGGCCAGAGGCAGGCGATCGCCGGACGATCGACCTGCGGCATCGACTTCAGGCAGAACTTCGACATCGCCATCAGCGCGCCGGTGTTGCCGGCCGAGATGGTGACATCAGCCTCGCCGGTCTTGGTCGCGTCGATGGCGCGCCACATCGACGATTTGTAGCGGCCATAGCGCAGGGCCTGGCTCGGCTTGTCGTCCATCTTCACCGAGACCTCGGTGTGATGGAAGGTGGTGACGGCCTTCAGCTTCGGATGCGCAGCGAGCAGCGGCATGACCTCGGCCTCGTTGCCGAAGATCACGAACTTCGCGTCCGGGCGACGTTCGAGCGTGAGGGCCGCTCCCGGGACGACCACGGACGGGCCGTGATCCCCGCCCATGGCGTCGAGCGCGATTGTAACCGGGCGTGTCATGCGGTGGTGATCGATTCCAGGGGCTGGGCCCCCTGCCGGGGGCGGCCGGGCGGCGGCGGACAATAGCGGGTTGGCCGCCCGCCGCAAGGGAAAGCGCGGAGGTTTGTGCCGGTCATTGCTCGCGCTTCAGCTGCAGCAGCGCGGCGAAAGGCGATTCGGCCGGCGTCTCGGGCGCCGGCTCGCTGAACGCCACGCCGGGCTTGCGCGGATAGGGATCGAGCGCCAGAGCCAGGAATTCGAGCGTCACCGTCCCCAGATCGATCATGCCGTCGACGATCGGCTCGGGCGGCTCCTCCTCGTTGAGCAGCACCTCGATGTCGATCTCGTCATCCTCGGACGGCTTCGCCATGGCGGCGATCTCGGCCTCCGGCGCAAAGTCGAGCTTGACCGGCACGTTGAGCTCGACCGGGAAGGCATCGAGGCTAACGACGCAGCTCTGGTGCAAGCCCGCCTTGATCATCCCTTCGAGCTTGACCCGCTCGCCATTGCGCGAGAGCGAATAACTCGCCTTCAGCGCCTCGACCGAGACGACACCGAGATAGGCCGCGATGGCGGGAAGAGCGTCATGCTCCGGCACGACCTCGACCGGAACCGGGCGCAAGGTGATGCTTTCGACGCGAATCGGACGGTGAAGCGGCAACGTGTCCTGGGGAGAAACGGTCATGCTTGGAGGCTGCCTGCGAAAGGCGGGAACAAGGGATCGGCGGCAAGGATATCGTCGAGCGAGCGTGTGGCCAAGACGGCCGCCCCAGCCTTGAGGTGGCGGGCGAGCCCCAAGGCATCGACCTGAGGGGCGATATTGCGGGCAAGTGCGGCTTCGAAGGCGCCGGGCTCGTCGGATCCAAGCGCCTCCTCATAGCCGCTTAGGCGGCCATAGAAGCTGCGGCCGATCTTCTTCATCCGCTTGGGCACGGCAACGTCGCTGATGCCGCCCTGGCGGAAACCGAGCTCGAGATAGGCGAAACTGGCGTCGATCAGGTCCTGCGCCACATCCGCCGCCGGTGCCGGCAGGTCGCGCAGACGCCGGAGCACGAGGAAGAGGTGCAGCGTCAACGCCTCGAAGCGGCCCTCGAAATCATCGGGGACGCGGCCTTCCAGATACAGAGCAGGCTCGCGCGCTGCGCCGACGATGCGCTCCAGCAACGCGTTGACCGGCGCCATGCGCGCCCGCTTCCTGCCGAACAGGCCGAAGATCACAGCCCCTACCCCGCCTTTCCCGAAGACCTTAGCTAAAAAGTGACTTGCCTTGCCAAAGCCATGCTCGGGCGTTACGCCAAGCGCACCCACCCTGACAAGCGCGGCAGCTCCGCGCGCCTCCCCTTCGGATCCGCCACGCATGACTGCTCCGACCCGCCGTACCGTCCTGATCGGCTCGCTGGCCGCCGCGCTGCCGCTGGCCGGCTGCGGCACCGCCACCAATCTCGGCTTCCGCACCCCGACCTCCGCCGGCCTCAACGAGGAGTTCACCCGCGGCTTCGTCATGGACGACGAGCTGATCGCCAAGGTGAAGGTCGGCATGGACGTGCAGACGGTGCTGACCACGCTCGGCACGCCGTCGACGACCTCGACCGTCGGCAACCGCACCTTCTACTACATCAGCCAGACGGTGCGGCGGCGCTTCCAGTTCCAGGATTTCACCGTCGTCGACCAGAGGGTGCTGGTGATCTATTTCAACAAGGGCTTCAAGGTCGAGCGCATCGCCAATTACGGCCTGCAGGACGGCGTGATCTTCGACTTCATCAGCCGTACCACCCCGACCGGCGGCGAGGAGCAGAGCTTCCTGCGCAACCTGTTCCGCGGCGTCACCAAGTTCACACCGTTCGGCACCTGAGCAGGCGCCTTCCGCATCGGATGCAAGAACCCTGCGACGCTGTCGCAGGGTTTTCTTTATCGCCCGCCTGCGCTTGGTGACACACGGTGCACAGGGGAACCGGCAGCGGCGTCGCGATCACGCCGCCAGCAATTCCTTCTTCGTCTCGGTCACCTTCCTCAGGCGCCTGGGCACGCCCAGATAATAGCCCTGCGCCTCGTCGCAGCCTTCGTCCTGCAGGATTTCGAGCTGCCGGGCTGTCTCCACGCCCTCCGCCAACACCGGAATCTCCAGGCTCTTGCCGAGCGCCAGAACCGCACGGACGATCATTTTCGCCTGGGCGCTGCTCTCGACCTCCCGCATGAAGGAGCGGTCGAGCTTGATCTTGTCGAATGGGAAGGTGCGCAGCGTGTCGAGGGACGAGTAACCGGTTCCGAAATCGTCGATCGCAATGGTGACTCCAAGCTCGCGGACCTGTCGCAGCACGCGCAAGGCCCGATCCTTGTCGGCAATGATGGTCGTCTCGGTGATCTCGAGCTCGAGCCGGCCCGGCGCCAGGCCACTCTCGGCCAGCGCCTCCTTCACCAGCCTCGCCAGATCGCAATGCGCGAATTGTATCGGCGAGAGGTTGACCGCGACCTTGTATTGCCTGCGCCAGGCGGCTGCATCGCGGCAGGCGGTTCGCAGAACCCACTCGCCGATGGGGATGATGAGGCCGGTTTCTTCCGCGATCGGAATGAAGGTCGCAGGCGAGATCATACCCAGCTCCGGATGATTCCAGCGGATCAGCGCCTCGTAGCCGCCCACCACGCCGGTCGCGACCGACTTCTGGACCTGATAATGCAGCTCGAACTGATCAAGCGCGATGGCGTGCGAGAGGTCCCGCGACAGGGCCTGCCGCTTCCGGGACGCCTCGTCCATCATCGGCTCGTAATAGCAGACGGCGCGCGTCAGATCGGCCTTGGCGCGGTACATGGCGAGATCGGCATTGCCGATCAGCTCCTCCAACATCTCGCCATCCTCGGGGTAGACCGCGACGCCGAGGCTTGCGCCCGCCGTCGTCTCGAAATCATCGACCCGCAACGGGCGGAACAACGCCGTCTCAAGCCGACCGACGAAGTCACGCAACTGGTTCTGATCGACGAAGGACTTGATCGCCATGAACTCATCACCGCCGAGACGGGCGACGCATTCTCCGTCCGTGATCGCCTCGGCCAGCCTCTGCCCGACAATCTTGAGGGCTTCGTCGCCCGCCTTGTGCCCGCGCAGGTCGTTGATCTCCTTGAAGCGGTTCAGGTCGATGCCGACGACCGCCAGGCCGACACCGGTCAGCTTGGCCCGCTTCAGCTCCTGCTCCAGGCGTTCATGTCCGCCGATCCGGTTGGGCAGGCCGGTCAAGGTGTCGTTCAGGGCCAGATGCCGCAGCTGGGCGAAGGATTCGCGGGCGGCCTGGGCATCGATCAGATAGCTGACGACGCCCGCGGCGACGATCAGCATGCCGACCCCCGCCACCGCGATCGCCATGGCTTGCAGAGCCGCGGAATCGGCTCCGTCGAGGTAGCGGGCGAACGGCGTCACCGACACGGCCGCCATCGCGGTGAAATGCAACGAGACGACCGCGAGCACGAACAGGCCGGGCGCCAGCCAGACGGATCGAGGCGACGGCTGGCGCACCGCCCGCCGAAAGGCCATCGCGCCGACCACGACCGACAGGCCCACCGAGGCCAGAACATAGCCGGTGTTCCATGCGACGATGCCGTCGACATGATAGGCGGCCATGCCGGTGTAATGCATCGCCGCGATCGCCAGACCGACCGAGGCCCCGCCCAATTCAGCCGCGGCCGGAACGCCGCGCAATTGCGAAATCCAAATGCCGAATGCGCATCCGATGATCGCAACGAACAGCGAGACCATGGTCAGGACCGGATCGAAGGAAACCGGTGCCTGCACATCGTAGGCGAGCATGGCGATGAAGTGGGTGCACCAGACCGAGGAGCCGGCCGCCAGCGCCGCCAGGAAAACCCATCCGGCCCGTTGCAGCCCGGCACGATCCTGCGCCTGGCTGAACAGGCGGAACAGCACCGCTGCACCGCAGATGCAGACCACGGCGGCGAGCAGCACGAGCCACAGATTATGCTCTGTGACGATACAAGACACGACACGCACGCGGACGCCCCCGAGATCTCAAATTCAAAATCTTTCGAGGTTCACATTTGAAAGGTAGGCGACCTGGATTTCTATCCAGAATCCGCAAGGCAATTTACTTGGATAATGAGATATTGACCGCACTCAAGCAGGCAGATTTCAGATCACTTAACATCTCATCATCCGTCGATTGCCTAAAATTCTGTTAATCTTATTTTGACCACTGATACTATGTTCTTATTTACCGAAATCGTCGACACGCTTCTCAAAGCAAGCCCCGCTTTGCTGGATCGTGATCGCGTCTTCAGGATTTCCCGCGCGCCCAAGAAACCGCTCCCGGCGCCTCAAGCGCCTTTCGATCTGCGGTCCGGCAGCGTCATCGCGCACACGCCGACGATGACCAGCGCGAGCCCGGCCCAAGCGGTCGGGCTCAGCCGCTCGCCGAGGAAGAGCACGCCGATGGCGACGCCGGCCGGCACGCGCAGATAGGCGACCGAGGTCGTTCCGACCGTGCCGATCCGGTCGATCAGCCGGAAATAGAGGATGAAGGCGAGCGCGGTCGAGAACACCGACAGCGCCAGCAGGGCCTGGATTGATGCGGTCGAGGGCGAAAGCGTCCAGGGTCGATCGAAGATCAGGCTGAAGGGGATCAGGATCACGGCGCCGCAGATCAGCGAGCCACAGGCCGGCATGATCGGATCGAGCCCCTTGAAATTGCGGCCGAACAGCGCCGCGCCGCCATAGCAGGCGGCTGCCGCGACGAGGGCGAGCTGCGCCCAGAGCTCGCGGCCGAAGCCCGAGAGCGCCTCGACGCCAATGATGAGGCAGACGCCGAGCATGCCCGCGGCGACGCCGAAGAGCTTGCGACCGGCAGCCGCCTCCGAGCGGAAGAGCAGCAGGCTGATCAGGAAGGCGAAGATCGGCGAGCCAGCGTTGAGGATCGCGGCGAGGCCGGCATCGACGCTGGTCTCTGCCCAGGCGATCAGCGTGAAGGGCACGGCGCTGTTGAGGCAGGCCTGGATCAGGAAGCGCCGCCAGATCACAGGATCGCGCGGCAATGTGAGCCCGCGCCAGCGGATGATGACGAGCAGGAGCGCGCCGGCGATCAGCGTGCGCGCCGCGATCAGGGTGATCGGCGGGATTGTCTCGACGCCGAGCTTGATGAAGCTGTAGGAGCCGCCCCAGAGCGTCGCCAGTACGAGCAGGGAGGCAAGATCGGTCAGGTGGCCCGATCGTGCGGTGGGGGAAGCGGCTGGGGCGGTCATCGGGTCCTCCTGGAATGGGGCGGACCATGACAGGCGAAAGCCGGCTCGTCGCGCCGGAACGCTACGGCCCCGACCGTAGGCTCGCAGATCGATTCAACCGCATGGCGATCTGATTCCGCCGCCGCGTGCAAGCTCTTGTGTTCCAAACGAAAAGCCCCGCGGATCGCTCCGCGGGGCCAGCTCCTGTTCAGGCGATCTGTCGCTCAGCTATGCGCCAGGATGGCGAGCAGCAGCAGCGCGATGATGTTGGTGATCTTGATCGCAGGGTTCACGGCGGGGCCCGCCGTGTCCTTGTAGGGGTCGCCCACGGTGTCGCCGGTGACCGAGGCCTTGTGCGCCTCGGAGCCCTTGAGATGGCGCACGCCGTCCTTGTCGACGAAGCCGTCCTCGAAGCTCTTCTTGGCGTTGTCCCAGGCACCGCCGCCCGAGGTCATCGAGATCGCGACGAAGATGCCGGTGACGATCACGCCCATCAGCATGGCGCCGACCGCGGCGAAGGCCTGGTTCTTGCCGGCGATAGCGTTGATGACGAAGAAGGTCACGACCGGCGCCAGCACCGGCAGCAGCGAGGGCAGGATCATCTCCTTGATCGCCGCCTTGGTCAGCATGTCGACGGCACGGCCGTAATCGGGCCGGTCCTTGCCTTCCATGATGCCGGGCTTTTCCTTGAACTGCCGGCGGACTTCCTCGACGACCGAGCCCGCCGCCTTGCCGACGGCGGTCATGCTCATGCCGCCGAACAGGAAGGGGATCAGGCCGCCGAGCAGCAGGCCGACGACGACATAGGGGTTCGACAAGGTGAAGTCGACGGTGACGCCCTTGAAGTACTGGAAGGTGGTCGAACCCGCCTTGTTGGCCTCGGCGACGAAGAAGTTGAGGTCCGAGGTATAGGCGGCGAAGAGCACCAGCGCGCCGAGGCCGGCCGAGCCGATCGCGTAGCCCTTGGTGATCGCCTTGGTGGTGTTGCCGACCGCGTCGAGCGCGTCGGTGGAGTGGCGGACCTCCTTGGGCAGGCCGGCCATCTCGGCGATGCCGCCGGCATTGTCGGTGACCGGGCCGAAGGCGTCGAGCGCGACGACGACGCCGGCCAGCGCCAGCATGGCGGTGGTCGCGATGGCGATGCCGAACAGGCCGGCAAGGCCGTAGGAGACGATGATGCCGGCGATGATCACGATGGTCGGCAACGCCGTCGCTTCCAGCGAGACCGCGAGGCCCTGGATGACGTTGGTGCCGTGGCCGGTGACCGAGGCCTGGGCGATCGAGACAACCGGGCGCTTGCCGGTGCCGGTGTAGTATTCGGTGATGACGACGATCAGCAGCGTCACCGCAAGGCCGACCAGCGCACAGCCGAACAGGCCGCCCGAGGTGAAGGTCACGCCCTGCACGGTGGTGAACGAGGCGGCGAAGCCGCCGAACATCAGGTAGTTGACCGCGGCGATGGCGCCGACCGAGAGCACGCCGGCGGCGATGAAGCCCTTGTAGAGCGCGCCCATGATCGACTGGTTGGCGCCGAGCTTGACGAAGAAGGTGCCGATGATCGAGGTGACGACGCAGGCCGCGCCGATCGCCATCGGGTAGAGCATCATCGCGCCCAGCACGGGCTGGCCGGCGAAGAAGATCGCCGAGAGCACCATGGTCGCGACCAGCGTCACCGCATAGGTCTCGAACAGGTCGGCCGCCATGCCGGCGCAGTCGCCGACATTGTCGCCGACATTGTCGGCGATCGTCGCCGGGTTGCGCGGGTCGTCCTCGGGAATGCCGGCCTCGACCTTGCCGACGAGGTCGGCGCCGACATCGGCACCCTTGGTGAAGATGCCGCCGCCGAGACGGGCGAAGATCGAGATCAGCGAGGCGCCGAAGCCGAGCGCCACGAGCGAGTCGATGACGGTGCGGCTCGAGGGCTCGAAGCCCTTCATCCCGGTGAGGAAGCCGTAATAGCAGGCGACGCCGAGCAGGGCGAGGCCGGCGACCAGCATGCCGGTGACCGCGCCCGCCTTGAAGGCGACGTCGAGGCCCTCGCCGAGCGATTGCATCGCCGCCTGGGCGGTGCGGACATTGGCGCGGACCGAGACGTTCATGCCGATGAAGCCGGCGGCGCCCGAGAGCACGGCGCCGATCAGGAAGCCGATCCCGACATAGGCGCCGAGCAGGTAGGTCAGTCCGAGGAAGAGTACGACGCCGACCATGCCGATCGTCATGTACTGGCGCTTGAGATAAGCCTGCGCGCCTTCCGCCACCGCGCCGGAAATCTCCTGCATGCGCTGGCTGCCGGCATCGCGTTTCATCACGTCGCCATAGGCCCATAAGCCGTAGACGATCGATAACGCACTCAAGACAATAATGATGAGCAAGGCCGACATCGAATTTCCTATCCCTGAGATTTCGTCATCCGGGGCAGGACACCCCGACGGAGCCGGTTTTCCGGTTCTTTAAACGCAGGGAACGGCTCTGTCGGCCTCACGAAGAATCAGGCCACAGCGCCGATCACCAGTGTCGGATCGGATTGTTGCCCAGTTTCCGCCAGAATCGCAAACGGGTCGGCTGACAATTTTGGGGGGATGTCAGGTTGCGACGGCCCGCTTGCCCTTCGCCTGCCATGCCACCAGCGCCAGCGCGACCGCGACCGGCGGGAAGACCAGCCAGTTGACGCTGGTCCAGCCGCCGGCGCTGAGAAGACCGCCAGAGGAGAAGGAGGCGATCGCGACCGAGCCGAAGACGAGGAAGTCGTTGGCGGCCTGAACCTTGACCCGCTCCTCCGGCCGGTAGCAGTCGGTCACCAGCGCGGTCGCGCCGATGAAGCCGAAATTCCAGCCGACCCCGAGGAGGACGAGCGCGAGCCAGAAATGCGCGACGCTGAGGCCGGAGAGCCCGACCACAGCCGCCAGCGCCGTCAGCAAGAGGCCGGCGGCGGTGACCTTCTCCTTGCCAAAGCGCGCGATCAGGCGGCCGGTGAGGAAGCTTGGACCATACATAGCCAGAACATGCCACTGGATGCCGAGCGCCGCCTCCCCGACGCTATGGCCGCAGGCGACCATCGCGATCGGAGCGGCGGTCATGACGAAGCTCATCAAGCCATAGGCGACGAGCGCCGCGATCACCGAGGCGATGAACTTGGGCTGGCGGATGATCTCGGGGAGCGGCCGGCCACCACCGGATTTCGCCTCCTTCACCGGCGGCGCGCGCAGCGCCAGCACGACGCCGATGGCCAGCAGCGCGAGGACGCCCTGGGCCAGGAAGCTCGCGGCGAAGGGCGCGGCCGGCGTCAGGTCGCGCGTCCAATAGACCGATTGCGGACCGATCACCCCGGCCAGCAAGCCGCCGATCATCACCCAGGAGATGGCGCGCGGCCGGAAGCTGTCGCTCGCCGTGTCGGCGGCGGCGAAGCGATAGCTCTGGACATAGGAGCCGTAGAGCCCGCACAGGAAGGTGCCGAGACAGAACAGCCAGAACAGGCGTTCGGCCGCACCGGCCGCGGCGATGCTGGCGCCGGTGGCGCCGATCAGCGCGCCGAGGACGTAGCCGTTGCGGCGGCCGAGCCGGCGCATCAGGAAGGCCGCCGGGATGACGCCGGTGGCGAGGCCGAGCTGCATCAAGCTGACCGGGACGGTGGCGAAGGCCTGGTTCGCAACCAGTTGCGAGCCGACGATGCCGCCGAGCGAAATCACGATCGCCGGGCTCGCGCCGCCGAGCGCCTGGGCGCCGGCGAGCACCAGCGCGTTGCGCCTGGCGAGCGTGTCGCCGTCCATCACCGGACCATGCTGGTTCATCGCAGCCGCCGCCCTTCGCGGCCGCCGGGCCGCCCTCAGAAGTGAGCGAAGGAGCCGCGTGCGAAGGTTCGCGGCCGGCCCGCTTCGGTGTAGCGCACGCTTCCCACTTCGGCCGTGATCCGCCCGATCGGCGTCAGGCCGAGCCCCGCTGCTTTAGCCGCGGCGAATAGAGAAGGATATTCTCCTTCGGGGACCGTGCAGAGAATTTCGTAGTCGTCACCGCCGGTCCAGGCCAGTTCCGCCAATGCGGGATCGGCCATGACGGCAGAGCGGGCCGCGGGCGACAGCGGCACGGCGTCAAGGTCGATCTCGGCCCCCACTTTCGAGGCCGCCAGCAGCTTGGCGAGGTCGCCGACCAGACCGTCGGAGACGTCCATCGCCGCCGAGGCATGGGCCTGCAGGGCGGCGGCGAGCGCAGTCCTCGGCTGCGGATGGAGATAGCGATCGGCGAGGAAGGCGCGATCGGCTTCCGGGAGCTTGCCGACCCAGGCGGTCCGCTCCGGTCCATGAGCCTTCAGGCCGAGCGCGCCGTCCCCGATCGTACCGGTGACGGCGACGATGTCGCCCGGCTTCGCGCCGGAGCGCAGCAGCATGCGGCCGGCGGGAACGCTGCCGAAGGCGGTGATCGAGAGCGTCAGCGGGCCGGTGGTCGAGACGGTGTCACCACCGATCAGCGGGCAGGCCCCCTCGGCCGCCATGGCGCCGAGCCCCCCGGCGAATCCGGCGAGCCAGGTTTCGGTCCAGCCCGTGGGGAGAGCAAGCGTCAGCACGAAGCCATCGGGCCTGGCGCCCTTGGCGGCGAGATCGGAGAGATTGACGCCGAGCGCCTTGCGGCCAATCGAGGCCGGCGGGTCGTCGGCGAAGAAGTGCACCCCGGCGACAAGCGCATCGGCCGTGACGACGAGTTCATAGCCGCGCGCCGGGCGCAACAGGGCGGCATCGTCAATGAGACCCAGCCCGGCGCGGCCGGCGATCGGCGCGAAATAGCGGGCGATCAGCTCGAATTCACCGGGGCTCTGGGTTCCCGCCACAGCGCCGCTCACGCCGCCGGCGCGTCGAATTCCTCGGCGCGGACGTCGCGGGCCATCCTGTCGAGGACCGCATTGACCATGCCGACCTCGTCGCCTTCGTAGAACGAGCGGGCGACGGCAACATATTCCGAGATCACGGCGCGGGCGGGCACATCCTTGCGGAAGGCGAGCTCATAGGCACCGGCACGCAGAATGGCACGCACCACCGCCTCGACGCGCTTCAGCGGCCACCCCGAGGCCAGCAGATCGTCGACCGAGCGATCGACCAGGCGCTGCTCACGGACGACGCCGCCGAGCAGATCGCGGAAGAAGGCGATCTCGGCCTTGGGGAGCTCGATGTCCTCGACTTCCTTGCCGATCCAGAAGGCCTCGAACTCGGCCATGGCCTCGACCACGCCGCGTCCTCCGACCTCCATCTCGTAGAGCGCCTGGACGGCCGAGAGCCGGGCGCCGCGGCGCATCTCGGATCGGCTCATTTCGACTCCTCCGCCAATGAGCGCTTGTAACGCAGCACCGCGAGCGCAGCTTCCGCCGCGCCGCCGCCCTTGTCCATCTCGCTGCAATTGGCGCGAGCCCAGGCCTGCGCCTCGTTCTCGACGGTGAGGATGCCATTGCCCAGCGGCAGGGCGAAGGCGACCGACAGATCCATCAGCGCGCGCGAGCTCTCGCCGGCGACGATGTCGTAATGGCCGGTCTCGCCGCGGATGACGGTGCCGAGCGCGACGACGGCCTCATAGGGGTCGACCGCCTCGTCGGCAGCGCGCAAGCCGATGACGATGGCGGAGGGGATTTCGAGCGCACCGGGAACGGTGACGACGTCGACGCGGCAGCCGGCCTTCTCCAGCACGGCGGTCGCGCCGGCGAGCAGTTCGTCGGCGAGCGCATCGTAGAAGCGGGCCTCGACGATGAGCACGCGGGCGCCGTCGAGCGGAGTGACCGAAACGGCCGATGATTGCCGGGGTCCGGCCATGGTGACATTCCTCGTCTGGGATTGAGGACGCTGGTTAGCCGCCCGGACGCGCCTCCGCAAGCCGCGCGGCATACCGCGCCATCAGATCGACCTCGACATGGACGCCGTCCCCCTTGCGGCGCTCACCCCAGGTTGTGACGCTGAAGGAATGCGGGATCAGCAGCACGGTGAAGACATCGTCCTCGACCGTGTTGACGGTCAGCGATGTTCCGTCGAGGCAGATCGAGCCCTTGGCGGCGATGAAGCGGGCGAGCCCCTGCGGCGCGCGGATATGGAAGCGCGCCGTCGCGCCCCAGGGTTCGCTCGGGTCGGGCGCGATCTCGTCGATCTTCAGGATGGTGCCGACGCCGTCGACATGGCCGGTGACGAGATGGCCGCCCAGCTCGTCGCCCATCTTCAAGGAGCGTTCGAGGTTGATCTTCGTACCGGGAGCCCATTCGGCGACCCTGGTCTTCGCCAGCGTCTCGGCCGCGGTCTCGACCTGGAAGATGCAGCCCGGCTCGCCATCCTCGCGCGATTTGAGCGTCGTCACGGTCAGGCAGACGCCGGCGCAAGCGATCGAGGCGCCTAGCTCGATGCCGGACGCCTCCCACGGACAGGAGATATCGAACTGCTTCAGGCTCGGGCCCTTTGTCTCGGCGCGGGTGACGGTGCCGATGGCGGTGACGATGCCGGTGAACATCAGGCGATCCTCGTGAAGACTTCGAAACGGTCGCAGCCGATCTGCCCGGCTTGCGTGACGGCGTAGATTTCGGGGTCGGCGAGCAGCGCCGCAAGTCCCGGCCTGACGGCGACGATGCCTTCGGCGCCGAGCGGCTTCGGCGAGGTCGAGACGATGACCTCGTCGGCGAAGCCCTGCAACGCCAGTTGCTCGCCGATCGTCGGACCGCCTTCGGAGAAGATGCGGGTGATGCCGCGGGTCGCCAGCAGGCGCAGCGCCTCAAGCAGATCAATATGGCCATCGGCGCCGCGCGAGACGCGCATGACCTCGACGCCGGCGGCGACGAGCCTCTCTTCGGCCGCGATCGGGGCGTCCTCGGCGGCGATCACCCAGAGCGGCACGGTCGCCGCCCCCTGCACCAGCTTGGCATCGAGCGGCAGGCGGAGCGAGGAATCGAGCACGACGCGGACCGGCGAGCGAATTTCGAGGCCGGGCAGGCGCACGGTCAGCAGCGGGTCGTCGGCGAGGACACTGCCGATGCCGAGCATGATCGCATCATGGCTGGCGCGCAGGCGATGCACCCATTCACCCGATTCCGGGCATGAGATGGCGAGACGCGCGCCCCCTGCCCCGCCGGCAAAGCCGTCGGCAGTGCGCGCGACCTTGAAGGTCACCATCGGCCGGCCTTGCGTCACCCGCAGGACATGGCCGCGATGGCTGCGCTGCGCCTGGTCCTCCAGCACGCCGGTGACGACCTCGACACCCGCCATGCGCAGCAAGGCATGGCTGAGACCGGCGATCTGTGGATTGGGATCCGACATCGCAGACACGACACGCCGGACGCCGGCGAGCAAGGTGCGCTCGACGCAAGGCGTGCCGCCACGGATCGTCCGATGCGAACAGGGTTCCAGCGTGACATAGAGCGTGCCGCCGGTTGCGGCTGCGCCGGCGTCTTCGAAAGCCATCGCCTCGGCGTGCGGCCGGCCGCCCGGTTGCGTACGGCCTTCGCCGACGATCACCGGACCGTCCGGACCGTTTTGCACGACGACGGCGCCGACGCTCGGATTGGGCCAGGTCTGGCCGAGCCCGCGCGCGCCCAGCTCCAGCGCTCGCGCCATGAAGGCGCGGTCGATCGCGTCCTGGTCAGGCATCGTCGCGGGCGGGCGCCGGCTTGGTCGCGGGCTCGATCTCGTCACCGCCGAGCTGGCCGAGAAGCTCCTCGAAATCGCGGGCCTCGCGGAAATTCCGGTAGACCGAAGCGAAGCGAACATAGGCGACGTCATCGAGCGATTTCAGGCCCTCCATCACCAATTCGCCGATGGCCGAGCTCTGGATCTCGCCCTCGCCCGAACTCTCGAGCTGGCGGACAATGCCGTTGACCATGCGCTCGATCCGCTCGGGCGCGACCGGGCGCTTGCGCAGCGCCACCTCGATCGAGGTCTGCAGCTTGTCGCGATCGAAGGCGGTGCGCCGGCCCGAGCGCTTGACCACGGTGAGCTCGCGCAGCTGCACGCGCTCGAAGGTGGTGAAGCGGCCGCCGCAATCGGGGCAGACGCGCCGGCGCCGGATCGAGGCGTGATCGTCGGTCGGCCGCGAATCCTTCACCTGGGTATCGAGCGAGCCGCAATAGGGACAGCGCATGAATGGGGCCTTCAGGTTAGCTCGAGGGACGATAGCGCCCGCGGCCCTTCATTGCCCCAGCCATGCCGTCGCAGGCCAGCGAAAAACGACCAGCCGACGGCAAGGGAGCAAGCACGAGATCGCATGACGCTCCGGCACCTGACCGCCGCCCTCGCCAGAAGATCACGTCGGACGGTTTGCCTTCCTTATGGCAAGGTATCGTCCTGCGACCCGCCTGCGCCTGCCTTCCGATCCCCATTACCTGCCAATCGGAGTTTCGCAGATGTCCAATGACTCTATGGGCGACGCCTTCGGCGGCCTGGTCGTCCTGGCCTTCGACCTTCTCGACAGCGAGATCCAGCGATCTCCCGAACGCCTGGCCGAGATCCTCAAGAGCCCCGTGGTTCTGTCCACGGCGCAGAAGGGCCTGCTGAGCTTCGCCAACGCGAAACTCAAGAGCCAGACGACCCAGCTCTCGTCCGAGGACATCCAGAAACTGCGCTCGATCGGCGACGATGTCCTGTCCAAGGCGGCCGACGAGTATTTCAAGCAGATCAAGAAGTCGTCGAACTACAAGGCCTTGGAGAAGCAGGTCGATGCCTTCAAGCAGGCCGCCGGCTCCTCGGCGCTCGGCGTCTGGGTCGACCAGCACAAGGGCGTCGTCTACGTCGTCGGCGCTGCGCTGGCGCTCGGGGCGGGTGCGGCCCTGTTCGTCACCAAGCCGAACAATGGTGCAGTGACGCTCGGCCTGCAGCAGCTGGAGAAGCTGAAATTCGAGGTCGTCAAGCTCGGCGCGCTCAAGCTCGGCGTCGGCGGCATCGTCTTCGACCCGACGGCCGAGCTGGTCGGCGCCAAGCTGACCGGCAAGCTGAAATGGGACAAGCTGAAGCTCGACCTCTCGATGCAGGTGGTGACCAAGTCGGCCGCGATCGACAAGGTCGAGGGCGAGGTCATGGTCCAGTACGGCTCGTTCGAGCTCAGCGGCATCGTCAAGAAGGACGTGACAAAGCCGACCGTCGACCTCAACCTCAAGCTGAGCGCGACGGATGACCGCTTCAACGTTTCCGTCGCGGCGCAGGTCAAGGACGGCCAGTTCGGCGGCAGCGCCTCGGCCGGCTACAAGATCACCAAGGGGCTCGACCTCAATGCCGAGCTCAGCCGGACCAACCGGGGCGATGCGCCCGGCGGCCCGGAGAACCTGTTCATGATCAAGCTGACCGGGACCTTCCCGTAGAATGGGTCCCGGACGCCTCCCGCTCAGTAGATCGGGAAGCGCGCGGTCAGCTCGTGGGCCTTGGCCTTGACCGCCTGCTCGACGGCGGCGTTGCCCTCCTCGCCATTGGCGGCGAGGCCGTCCAGCACCTCGGCGATCAGCTCGCCGACCTTCTTGAACTCGGCGACTCCGAAGCCGCGCGAGGTCGCTGCCGGGGTGCCTAGGCGAATGCCGGAGGTGACCATCGGCTTCTCCGGATCGAAGGGGATGCCGTTCTTATTGCAGGTGATATGGGCGCGCCCGAGCGCAGCCTCGGCCGCCTTGCCGGTGACCTTCTTCGAGCGCAGGTCGACCAGCATCAGGTGGTTGTCCGTGCCCCCGGTGACGAGGTCGAAGCCCTTCGACTTCAGCGTCTCGGCCAGCGCCTTGGCGTTGGCGACAACGGCATGGGCGTAGCTCTTGAACTCCGGCTGCAGCGCCTCGTGGAACGAGACCGCCTTGGCGGCGATGACATGCATCAGCGGGCCGCCCTGCAGGCCCGGGAACACCGCCGAGTTGATCTTCTTGGCGATCGCCTCGTCATTGGTCAGCACCATGCCGCCGCGCGGGCCGCGCAGCGTCTTGTGGGTGGTGGTGGTGACGACATGGGCGTGCGGGAACGGCGAGGGATGCGCGCCGCCCGCGACCAGCCCGGCGAAATGGGCGATGTCGACCATGAAATAGGCGCCGACCTTGTCGGCGATCTCGCGGAAGCGGGCGAAATCCCAGTGGCGGGCATAGGCCGAGCCGCCGGCGACGATGATCTTCGGCTTGTTCTCGATCGCGAGGCGCTCCATCGCGTCATAGTCGATCAGCTGGTCGACGACACAGACGCCATAGGGCACGACCTTGAACCACTTGCCGGACTGGTTGACCGGGGCGCCATGGGTGAGATGGCCGCCGGCGGCGAGGTCGAGGCCCATGAAGGTGTCGCCGGGCTGCATCAGCGCCATGAACACCGCCTGGTTGGCCTGCGAGCCGGAGTTCGGCTGGACATTGGCGAACTGGCAGTCGAACAGGCGGCAGGCGCGCTCGATCGCCAGCTTCTCGGCGATGTCGACGAACTGGCAGCCACCATAATAACGCCGGCCCGGATAGCCTTCGGCGTATTTGTTGGTCATCACCGAGCCCTGCGCCTCGAGCACGGCCTGCGAGACGATGTTCTCCGAGGCGATCAGCTCGATCTCGTCGCGCTGCCGACCGAGTTCCAGCTCGATGGCGCGGGCGATCTCGGGATCGACATCGGCAAGGCCGGCGCCGAAGAAGGAGTTGGAGAGGTGCTTGCGCGCGGCTTCGGTCATATCCGGCTCCTAAGAATGCGGCGGCCGATCGCGGCCGATCCCCGCGCGGTCCCTATCACGCAGGGCGGGGCTGTCCAAGTGATAGATAGCCGCGGCTAAGGAGCGGCCCGGCGCGCACCCGAACGCCTGACGGAGGGGCGGTAGACGAGCTTCCGGCGCGAGGCCGCCTGCATTAGCTTTCGGAAGGTCGGGCACTCCAGATGCGAGGGCGCGGGACAGTCCGCGACATGGCGCAGGATGTCACGCAGCGTGCGCAGTTCGATCATCTGCCGCTGCAGCTCATCCGCTTTGGTGCGCAACTGCTCTCGCGGAATATCGGGCTTGCCGTCGCGCCCAAACATGGCGGCGATCTCCTCCAGCGAGAAGCCCGCCGCCTTGCCCATGGCGATCAGCGACAGCTTCAGCAGCACATCGGCATCGAATTGCCGCCTGAGGCCCCGCCGCCAGAGCGAGGCGATCAGGCCGATCTCCTCGTAATAGCGCAGGGTCGAGGGCGCGACGCCCGAGCGTTCCGCGACCACACCAATATCCAGCGCGAGCATGCTTGACCTCAAGTCGACTTGAATTCGTACGCTCTGCCGAACCCACGCATTCGGCAAGAGGAAAAATCATGGAAGCTATTCTCGCAACAAGACAAATTCCGGTCTGGCAGGATCGGCGCGCCATCGCCTTGCTGATGGCGGCATCGCTCACCACTATGGCCAATGCGACGATCGCCCCGGCGCTGCCCGGACTGGAGCGCCTGTTCGCCGGCGATCCCAACGCGGCGCTGCTGACGCGGTTGCTGGTGCCGGCGCCTTCACTTAGCGTTGCGATTTTCGCCCCGCTCGCCGGGATCGCGGCGGACCGGCTCGGGCGGCGCCGCCTGCTGCTCTTCGGCGTGATCCTGTTCGTGCTGTCAGGGTCTGCCGGGCTCGTCCTACCCGACCTGCCGACGATCTTCGCGAGCCGGCTCGTGCTCGGCGTCGCCGTTGCCCTGATCATGACCGCGCAGACGGCACTGATCGGCGACTACTTCACTGGCGACGACCGCAACGCGCTGACCGGCCTGCAGATCTCCGCCCGCAATCTCGGCGGGCTCGTCTTCATCCTCAGCGCCGGCTGGGTCGCGACGCTCTCGCCGCGCCTGCCCTTCGCGATCTACGCGTTGGCGGCCGCGTTCCTGCCGCTGATGTGGCTGGTCATCGTTGACCTGCCGCGCCTGTCACCGGCCGGCGTCAACCTCGCTGACCCAAGCGATGAACGAGGCGGCTGGCGGCTCCCACTCGCCTTGCTGGTGCTGCTGCAGGGCGCGACCAACATGATCTTCTTCATCATGCCGACGCAGCTCGCCTTCTTCCTCGACGCGCAGGGCTATGACAGCGCGATCATGACAGGCTCGGCGCTGGGTGTGCTGATGCTGTCGGGCGGAGGCTTTGCCCTGCTCTACGCCCGCATCCAGCGCGCCGTCGGCTATGCCGGCATCTTCGCGCTGGGCTATGGCGCGATGGCGCTGGGCTTCCTCATGCTGCTGCTCGCTTCGACCACCGCTGCGATCTTCGCCGCGGTCGCCGCGATCGGCGCGGGTTATGCGCTGGTCTCGCCGGGCTTCGTCGCGTTGGCTCTCAACCTCGCACCGGCGCAGAAGCGCGGGCTCGCCGGCGGCATTCTGACCGCCTCGATCTTCATCGGCCAATTCTGCTCGCCGCTGGTCAGTACGCCCGTGATCGCTGGATACGGCTACGGCAGCCTGTTCGGCGGCACGGCTACGCTGCTCGCGTGCATGACCAGCACGGCCGCGCTGGCCGGTGGCGTCCGCCGGCTGCGCCGGCGATAGTGCGGCGATATGGAGTGCCGCTTCGCGCGCACTCTGCTTTATTCACAACCTGGGACGGCCGACTCGCGCTTTGGCGCGATCTTCGGCTGCAATCGAAACGACATCGAGGTGTCGCAGCAAACCGGCGGAATGGAAGCCGGCGGAAGGAGGCCAATGTGGCGCAGCAGACGGACCAGAGCGAGGCTCACCACACGGATTGGCCGCCCAAGCGCCGCTCTCCCTTGCACGCCTTCCTCGAAAGCGGGGCCGCGGCCGGCGTGCTGCTGGTCTTCTCCGCCGCTCTGGCGCTGATCATCGCCAATTCGGCGCTCGGCCCGGTCTATTTCAAGCTGCTGGAGGCAAAGATCGCCGGACTTTCGGTCCTGCATTGGATCAATGACGGGCTGATGGCGGTGTTCTTCCTGCTCGTCGGGCTGGAGATCAAGCGGGAGTTCATCGAAGGCCAGCTCGCGACCTGGAGCCGACGCGCCTTGCCGGCGCTGGCCGCGCTGGGCGGCATGATCGCGCCTGCCGCGATCTATGCTGCGCTCGCCTGGAGCGATGCGCAGGCGCTGCGCGGCTGGGCGATCCCCGCCGCCACCGACATCGCGTTTGCGCTCGGCGTGCTCGCCATCCTCGGCCCGCGTGTGCCGGTCTCGCTGAAGATCTTCCTGACCGCGCTCGCCATTCTCGACGATCTCGGCGCGATCCTGATCATCGCCCTGTTCTATTCGGGCAATCTCTCGCTGCCGATGCTAGCTGGGGCCGGCGCCTGCCTCGCGATCCTGATCGCGCTCAACCTGCGCGGCGTCCGCTTACTGCCGCTCTACCTCGCCATCGGCGCAGCGCTCTGGTTCTTCGTGCTGAAGTCCGGCATCCACGCGACGCTGGCCGGTGTCACGCTCGCGCTGACCATCCCGCTCGGCGGCCATGGCACGGAGAGCGACGAGCCCGAGCATTCGCCGCTGCACACGCTGGAGCATCGGCTCCACCCCTGGTCGTCCTATCTGATCGTGCCGGTCTTCGGCTTCGCCAATGCCGGCGTCTCGATCGCCGGCATGTCGCCCTCACTCCTGCTGACGCCGGTGCCGCTCGGCATCATGCTCGGGCTCTTCCTCGGCAAGCAGATCGGCGTCTTCGGCTTCGCCTGGCTCGCGGTGCGGCTCGGACTCGGCACCATGCCGGCCAAGGCGACATGGGCACAGCTCTACGGCGTCTCGCTGCTGTGCGGCATCGGCTTCACCATGAGCCTGTTCATCGGCGCGCTCGCCTTCGCGAGCAATGCCGCGCTCAACGACGCGACCAAGATCGGCGTGCTTGCCGGCTCGGCGCTATCGGCGGTGATTGGATATGTCGTGCTCCATCTCGCCGGGCGCCATCCGGCGCCAGCGAATGAGCGTGCGCCGGCCGCGATCTCCCGAAAACGGGCGCATTGAAAGCCGGTTTTGCCCTCGAAGCCCTCATCCTGAGGAGCGTCCGCAGGACGCGTCTCGAAGGATGATCCAAGAGGCTCCGGAACCATCTGGAGCATCCTTCGAGACGCCGCTACGCGGCTCCTCAGGATGAGGGCTGAGGGAATCGCAGCTCGGTTCCGAGACCTGTTCGACAGCTGATCACAAAATCGTCGCAGCTGCGGCGGAACCATGGCGGATGAAGCGCGTTGCCTCCCCAGAGGTGGAGGCGACAATGGGTTTCAGTCTTGTGGAAATCTCAATCGTGATGGCCTGCATTTCGTTGCTCGGCTTCCTGATCGCCGACAATCTCGCCTGATCCGAACCGAGCGCGGGCTAGTCAGCCCGCCTGGACGAGCCGCCGCAGCCGTTCGCGGCCGGCGGCTCTGATGTGATCGCGGGCAGCGGCCTCCGCCCTGGCGGAATCGCGGGCTTCGAGCGCCGACACAATCACCCCATGTTCGGCATGCGCCTGCGCCGCACGCCCGGCCTCGAGCAAGGTCGAGGAGCCAAGCAGTGCGCGGGCATCGCGCAGCGCATTCAGGGCCTTCAGCAGATAGCGGTTATGCGCGGCGCCATAGAGCGCCGAATGGAAGCGCTCATTGTGGCGGGCGAGTTCCTGCGGGCGATCGAGCAGCCCAGCCTCGATGGCGTGCAGATCACGCAGCAACGCGACCTCGCCCTCCGATGCGTGACGCGCGGCGAAGGCTGCGACAGTGCCCTCCAGCACCTCGCGCATCGCATAGAGCTCGGACACTGCCTGATGGTCGAGCGTCATGACGACGAGCGTGCGCGAATCGCGGGTGAAGAAGCCTTCGGCCTCGAGCCGGCGCACCGCCTCGCGTAAGGGCGTGCGGCTCATCTCCAGCCGCATGGCGAGATCCTCCTCGCGCAGGCGCATGCCGGGCCTGAGCTCGCCGGCGTCGATCGCCTCGCGCAGGCGCGCATAGGCCTGGCCCGCGAGCGAGCGCACCGGCTGGACATCGGCAAACACCGTCAAACTGCGCCCTCTCCCACTTCAAGCACCGGCTGCGGTGATCGCCCGCCCCCGCTCCGAAATCAACGCTTGCCCCGCCCCTCCATTTCAGCATACTTCGGTATACTGAAAATCAAAACAGCCTGGGAGGCCCCCTTGTCACGCCGGATCACCAAGCTTCTGCTCGCTGCCGTTTGCGCTGCCGTGCCGGCCATCGCCACCAAGGCGCAGGACTGGCCGAGCAAGCCGATCACCATGATCGTGCCCTATGCTGCCGGCGGCGGCACCGACGTGATTGCGCGGGCGGTGGCGCAGAAGCTGCAGGATCGCCTCGGGGTCGGCGTCGTCGTCGAGAACCGCGCCGGCGCTGGCGGCAATCTCGGCACCACCGCGGCGGCCCAGGCTCCGGCCGACGGCTATACTGTGCTGATCAGCAATATCGGCCCGATGGCGGTCAATCCGAGCCTGTTCAAGAACCTGAAGCACGATCCGGCCGAGGTGCTCGATCCGGTGACGCTGATCGCCAAGGCGCCGCTGCTCCTCCTGGTCCATCCTTCGGTCAAGGCCAATTCCGTGGCGGAGCTGATCGCGCTCGCCAAGGCGCAGCCGGACGGGCTGACCTATGGCACCGCCGGGCACGGCTCGGCCAACCACATCGCCACGGCGCTGTTCGAGCTGATGGCAGGCGTCAAGCTGAAGCACGCCCCCTATCGCGGCGCCGGCCCGGCGCTGAACGACCTCATCGGCGGGCATATCCCGATGATGTTCGCGACGCTGCCCTCGGCGATCGGCCATGTGAACGGCGGCGGCCTCAAGGCGCTCGCCGTCACGACCGCCGAGCGGGCGCCTGCCCTGCCGCAGGTGCCGACGCTCGCCGAGGCCGACGTGGCCGGCTACGAGGCGAGCGGCTGGTACGGCGTCTTCGTGCGCAAGGGTACGGCGCAGGCGATCATCGACCGCCTGCGCAGCGAGGTCGCGACCATCATCAACCTGCCGGAGGTGCGCAAGAACCTCGAGCTCGAGGGCGCCCAGCCGATCGGCAACACGCCGGCCGAGTTCGCCGCCTTCGTCAAGGCCGAGCGGGAGAAGTGGTCGAAGGTCGTCGCCGAGGCCGACATCAAGATCGAGTGACGCCTGCCCGCCCTCTTTCTCTTTCTCGACATGCGGACCGATGCTGACCATGACCGATGCGACATCCCCTGCCCTGCGCCTGCTCCTCCTCGAAGGCGACGGCATCGGCCCCGAGATCGCGGCGGCGACCTGCGAGGTGCTCGACGCGGCGAGCAAGCTGTTCGGCTTCGGACTCGCCTATGAGCGGACGGAGATCGGCTTTTCGGCGCTGAAGAACCAGGGCACCACCTTCCCCGAGGCCGTTCTGGAGGCGGCACGGCGCACGGACGGCGTCATTCTCGGCCCGGTTTCGCACAACGAGTATCCGTCGGCCGAGAAGGGCGGGCTCAATCCGTCCGGGCAATTGCGCAAGCGGCTCGACCTCTACGCCAATATCCGCCCGGCCCGTTCGCGCGAGGGTTTCGCGCCACGCTGCGGCAAGCCGCTCGACCTCGTCATGGTGCGCGAGAACACCGAAGGCTTCTATTCCGACCGCTCGATGCATCTGGGGCCCGGCGAGATCATGCCGACGCCCGACCTTGCCATGTCGTTCCGCAAGGTGACGCGGCAGGCGTCCCTGCGCATCGCCGAAAGCGCCTTCGCGCTGGCCCGCCAGCGCCGGCGCAAGGTCACCGCCGTGCACAAGGCCAATGTGCTGCGCATCTCCGACGGGCTTTTCCTCGAATGCGTGCGCTCGGTGGCCGGGCGCTACCCCGATGTCGAATACGAAGAGAAGATCATCGACGCGATGGCGGCGCTGCTGGTACGCGACGCCAGCGTCTTCGACGTGATCGTCACCACCAACATGTTCGGCGACATCCTCTCCGACCAGGCCTCGGAGATTTCCGGCAGCCTCGGCCTCGCCGCCTCGCTCAATGCCGGCGAGAACCATGCGGTGGCGCAGGCGCAGCACGGCTCGGCGCCCGACATCGCCGGGCGCGACCTCGCCAACCCGGCTTCCCTGATCGGCTCAGCGGCGATGCTGTTCGCCTGGCTCGGCGAGCGGCGGCAGGCCCCTGCCCTGCTGCGGGCCGGGGAGGCGATCGAGCGGGCGATCGACCTGACGATCAAGGCGCCCGAATTGCGCACACGCGATCTCGGCGGCCCGCTCGGGACCAGAGCCTTCGCGAGCTGCGTCGCCGCGAACCTGGCCGAGGCGACGAAGACGGGCTGAGCACCCCCTTCTCAGCCCTCATCCTGAGGGGGCCCGAAGGACCGTCTCGAAGGACGTTCCCGATGTTTCAGGAGCCTCCTGGACCATCCTTCGAGACGCCGCGGAGTTATCCTTGGGCCGGCCAAAAGCCGGACCCGAGGGCGGTTCCTCAGGATGAGGGCTGAAACAGAAAAAGCCCGCCGATCAACGGCGGGCTTTGCTGCTTCGAGCACCTTGTAGCGCCTGCTCAGATGTCCTGGTCGCCCTGCAAAGCGGCGACCGCCGAGGGGCCGAGGCCGTCCTTGTTGTAGATGTCGTCGCGGAACTGCACGCCGCCATCGGGCGTCGCCCAGGCGGTGATGTAGACCCAGTAGCACGGCACCGGATTGGCGATGCGAGCGTTGACGCGCTCGCCCGAGGCGATGGTCTCGTCGATCTTGGCGCGATCCCAGCCGGGCGTCTCCTTGAGCAGGAAGGCGATGTAATCGCGCACGTTCTGGACGCGGATGCAGCCCGAGGAGACGAAGCGGTAATCGTCGCCGAAGATGCCCTTCGACGGCGTGTCGTGCATGTAGACGCCGTGCGGGCTCGGGATGTTGATGCGCACGAAGCCGAGCGAGTTGAACTCCCCGCCCGGGTCCTGGCGGAAGGTGTAGCGGGTCGCCTCGTCCGAGCGCCAGTTGACGCGTTCCGGCGGAATCTCGCCATTGGGACCGATGATGCGGATCTTGTTCTCGGTCAGGTAGTTCGGCTCCTTCTGCATCTTCGGGATCAGATCCTTGCGGATGATCGAAGCCGGAACCGTCCAGGTCGGGTTGAAATTGACCTCGGGGATCTTGGTCTGCAGCAGCGGCGACTGGCGGTCGATCTTGCCGACGCCGGCGGCATGGCGGGTCGCGACATGGCCGTTCTCGACCGTCTCGACCGCGGCCGCCGGGATGTTGGCGACGACATAGCGGTTGCCGAGATTGCCCGACCAGGTGCGCAGGCGCACGATATTGGTCTCGAGCTGGCGGATGCGCCGGTCGACCGGCACGTTGAGCGCAGCCAGCGTCGCGCGGTTGATGCTGCCGGTGGTCGACAGGCCCATGCGTGACTGGAAGCGGCGCACGCCGCCCTCGACATAGGAATCGTAGATGTTGCTGTCGCCGGCGGAGGCGTCGAGATCGCCGGTGATGATCAGCCGCTGGCGCAGCGCGACCACGCTGGGACCGCGTGAGCCGACGGAAAGCCGCTCGCTGACCTGCAGGGTTGGCCAGCCGCCGCGGGCGGCGAGTGCCCGGTAGGTCTCGACCGCCTGCTCGGTCGCGGTCAGGGCGGCAGGCGAGAGCATCGGCGTCGAAGAACGCTGGACGGCATTACGCGAGCCGGCATCATAGCTCTGGCGCCACTCGGCCTGCTGGGCGAAGGCCGGCAGGCTCGCGCCGGCGGCAGCAGTCGAGAGCAGGGCCAGAACCGTCTCGCGGCGGGTCAGGCGGATATTCGGCATCGATCGTTACCCCTTGGACTTCGCAATATCATCGGAGCGGGACGCGACCCGCCCCTTCGGCCGGGCATCTGCCACGGCCGGTCGCTGGGGACGATCCCTTACCACAGTTAACAGCTCATGATGAGCGCGGCATTTTTAGGGCGGCGATGCGTCGCGCTCACGCGGCTTTGATCGCTGTCGCCGAAGGGAAATCATTGTTGCCGGAAAGAAACAGCTGCACGCGCCCCGGCCGGGAAGCCGAAGCGCGCTGCGGGAAATCCTACCGAACGGGGCCGAACGCCCCGCCTCTCACAGCTTGTAGCGGATCTGGTCGGTCCAGAAGCGCTCGAGGCGCAGCAGGGCGTTGTTCATGCGCTCGAAATCGTCGGCCGCGATGCCACCGATCTGCTCGACCGTGCGGACATGCTTGTCGTAGACGCCCTTGACGATGTTGTGCACCTCGCGGCCCTTGTCGGTCAGGCTGATGCGCACCGAGCGACGGTCGATCCGCGAACGGGCATGGTGCAGGAAGCCGAGCTCGACCAGCTTCTTGACGTTGTAGGAGACGTTCGAGCCGAGATAGTAGCCGCGGGTGCGCAGCTCGCTGGCCGAGAGCTCGGCGTCGCCGATATTGTAGAGGAGCAGCGCCTGCACGCTGTTGACGTCGTCGCGGTTGCGGCGCTCGAACTCGTCCTTGATCACGTCGAGCAGCCGGCGATGCAGCCGCTCGACCAAGGTGAGAGACTCAAGGTAAAGCGGCTTCACCTTGAGCTCAACACCTTCGGACGCAACCGGCTCCACAGTCTTTACATTGCTCTTCATGGTAATATCCCGCCTGTTGATTACCGGCCAGGATTGTCTCCCGGTCCGCTTCTGAGAGACACCATAGGCGGGGCGGATGAAAACGAGTTTAAATATCAGGATGAATCGGGGATTTACCCATTTGGGTGAATCCAAAATGAACCGCAAGTCTCTTAAGCTAAAGCGATTCTTACCACAGCCGGCCGCATTCGAGCTGAGCGGGAGGCCTCAGCCGTCCTGATTCTCGGCCGCCCAGGTGGCAAGGAAGTAGGCCAGCATCAGCGCGACATAGGTACCGATCAGCGCCGGCGACAACGTTAGCCAGCGCGGGAAGAAAAAGCCGAGCAGCAGCTGGCTGACGGCGGCGAGCAGCCAGAGCACGCCGCCCCAGGTCGCGGTCAGCCAGAGGCCGACGCCGGCGACGAGATCGAAAACCGCGAAATAGACCGTGATCGCCTGGAAGGTCAGCGGACGCGTCTCGAAGGCGGGGCCCGGCTCGAAGACCAGGCCGAGACCGAGGATGGTCATCCAGTGCATCAGGCCCTTGCCGATCCAGACCACCGAGAGCAGGCGCAGCAGCCAGACCAGCAGCAGGCGCCAGCGAACCCGGCGCTTCGTCTCGCCCGGCTGGCCCGGGCCGCGCAGAATTTCGCCGTCGCGCACCGTCATCTCAGCTGCCCAGCGCCAGCTCGGTCGCGCCGAGCGGGGCGAAATAGGCCGCCACCGCCGCGGGATCGAGCTCCTCAAGCGTCCGCGGCCGCCAGGACGGCGCCTGATCCTTGTCGATCACCACGGCGCGGACGCCCTCGTAGAAATCATGGCCGTGCGGAATGCGCGAGACGATGCGGAACTCGAGCTGCATCGCCTCCGCGAAACCGAGCGAGGCGCCGCGGCGCATCTGCTCGAAGGCGATGGCGACGCTGGTCGGCGACTTCGCGCGGATCGTGGCAAGCGCCTTGGCGGCGAAGGCATCGCCGGCAGCCGCCTTGGCGTCGAGCCGGCCGAGAATGTCCGGCAACGTCGCCGCGCCGAAGCAATGCGCGATCGTCGCACGTTCCGGTGCAAGCTTGCCCGGCCCCGGATCGGCGGCGAAGCGGGCGATCGTGGCGTCGACCGGCTCGGAGCCGGTCAATGCCTCGGCAAGCTCCGCCATGCGCGCCGAGGGAACCGCATGCGTCGCCAGCCCGAGCGCCAGCGCATCGGCCTGGCCAACGCGGTCTCCGGTCAAGGCGAGATATATGCCGGCATGGTCCGGCAGGCGCGGCAAGGCATAGGTCGCGCCGACATCGGGAAAGAAGCCGATGCCGACCTCGGGCATGGCAAAGAGCCAGCGCTCGCCGGCGACGCGATGTTTGCCATGCAGGGAGAGGCCGACGCCGCCGCCCATGACGATGCCGTCGACGAGTGCGACATAGGGCTTGGGATAGCTCTGGATGCGGGCGTTGAGGATGTATTCCTCGCGCCAGAAGGTCAGCATCTCGTCGTACTGCCCGGCCTTGCCGAGATCGTGCAGGGAGCGGATGTCGCCACCGGCGCAGAAGGCCTTGTCGCCGGCTCCGGTGACGACGATGCGCGTCACGGCGGGATCGTGCTCCCAGGCGTCGAGCGCCTTGGCCAGCTCGCGCACCATGGGAAGATTGAGCGCGTTCAGCGCCTTCGGGCGGTTGAGCAGGACGAAGCCGGCGCTGCCGCGGATTTCACAGATGATGTCCTGATCCTGCGCCATGTCCGCCTCGACCCCGATCCGTCAGGCGGTTCTGGAAGGCGGACCCCGGCTTGTCAACGCGAGCACCGGCCCGGTCCCGTCCGGACTTTAGCGCACGGTGACGATGCCGCGGCCATAGCCGCCATGAGCCTTGGGCAGGACGACGCAGACCATCGCCCGGCCATGGCTCTGCTCGATCGAAGCCAGCGCCGCGACCTGCTCGGCATAGCTCTCGGTGGCGCGAAGGCCGGCGAGCGTGCCCTTGATCTCGCGCAGATTCCTGTCGAGCTTGTCCTGGCCGAGCCGCAATGACGGGCAATGCCGCTCGGCATAGTCGGCCGAGGCGAGCGCGGTCGCGGTCTGTGCCTCGATCGCATCGCGGCGTGTCACCTCGGCCTGCGCGGCAGTGGCGGCGAGCGCTGCCAGCAGCATGATGACGGCAAAGAGCTTCGGCCGCATCCCATCTCCTTACCCTGACCGCGGAATCACCTGTGCCGGGCAGGCTTGCGCCGTTCTGGCCGGCTCTCGCGGCTGTGACCATCGCGCCTGTTTTGGGCTCAGGACGATGTGCTAAGGGATCGCCGGCAAGCCACTATCGCATTCACGGCGGAGGCGTCGATGACTTCCCGGGTACAGCCCCTCTCCACGCAGCAGGCCGCAACCGCCACCGCGGATTCGCTCGGCCTCACCCGCCGCATGCGCCGCAATCGCAAGGCCGAGTGGTCGCGCCGGCTGGTGCGCGAGAACCGCCTGACCACCGACGACCTGATCTGGCCGATATTCCTGATCGACTCCGCCGAATCCGCCTCGCCCGTCGCCTGGATGCCGGGCGTCGACCGGCTCAACATCGACGAGGCCGTGCGCCAGGCGGAGGCCGCGGCCAGGCTCGGCGTCCCTGCCATCGCGCCCTTCCCCTATGTCGACCGGACCCTGCGCGACGCGACCGGCTCGGAAGCGCTCAACAGCCGCAATCTGATGTGCCGGGCGGTCAGGGCGATCAAGGCTGCGGTGCCGGAGATCGGCATCATCTGCGACGCGGCGCTCGACCCCTATACCTCGCATGGCCATGACGGCGTGATGGATGGCGAGCGCATCCTGAACGATGCCAGCGTCGGCATCCTCGTCCGGCAGGCTCTGGCGCTGGCCGACGCCGGCGCCGACGTGATCGCGCCCTCCGACATGATGGACGGGCGCGTCGGCGCGATCCGGGCCGGGCTCGACGCCGGCGGCCAGGAGGACGTGCAGATCATGGCCTATTCGGCCAAGTACGCCTCGGCCTATTACGGCCCGTTCCGCGACGCGATCGGCACCAACGCGACGCTGATCGGCGACAAGCGCACCTATCAGATGGACCCTGCCAACAGCGACGAGGCGATCGCCGAGGTCGCACTCGACCTCGAAGAGGGCGCCGACATGGTGATGGTCAAGCCCGGCCTGCCCTATCTCGACATCATCGCGCGGGTGAAGGACACGTTCTCGGTGCCGACTTTCGCCTACCAGGTCTCGGGTGAGTACGCGATGATCATGGCGGCGGCCAATAATGGCTGGCTCGACGGCGACAAGGCGATCCTGGAGAGCCTGCTCGCCTTCAAGCGTGCCGGCGCCGACGGCGTGCTGACCTATTTCGCGCCGAAGGTCGCACGGATGCTGAAAGAACGCGGCTGATCTAGCCGGGCAGGCGATAGACGGAGACGTGCGAGCGCGACTCCGCCGTGAAGGGTGCCACGGCCCAGTCCGCATGCCGGCTTTCGAGCTCGAAGCCGGCCAGCTGCGCCATCAGATCGAGCTCGGCCGGCCAGATGTAGCGATGCGGCGAGCGGAACAGCTCGGGCTGCTTGCCCTCGCCGAACCGGACATGGTGCGAAATCACCTGCTGGTTCAACACGTCATAGGTATCGAGGCCGATATAGCCCGCCTCCGACTGCCAGACGACCGCCTGCTGCCCGGGTGGCAGCTTGCGCAGCTCCGGCACCCAGAGTTCGATCACGAAACGCCCGCCGGGTGAGAGATGGCGCGCCGCATTGCGGAAGCAGGCCACCTGCCCTGCCTGCGTGAGCAGGTTCGAGATCGTGTTGTAGACGAGGTATACGAGCGAATAGGTGCCGGGAACGGTAGCCGTCGCCATGTCGCCGAGGACGACGGGGATCGTTGTCTCATCGACCTTGGTCCGCAGCTCGGCGATCATCGCAGGTGAATACTCGATGCCCGCTACCGGCACGTTCCGCTGGCTGAGCGGCACCGCGATACGCCCGGTCCCGATCGCGAATTCGAGCGCCCTGCCGCCCGCCGCCAGTTGCGCCAGTCGCTCGACCGCCGGCTCCAGCACCTCCGGCGAGAACATCCCGGTTCCCGGCGTGTCATAGGTCCTGGCCGCGTCGGCGTCCCAGATCTCGTCCTGCTGCATGCCGGATGTCCCGCTGCGTGCCCGTGCTGGCTGTGCTCCAGCGCGGATCGGATGTGCATCGTCCTGTCGATTTATCAAGCCCTGCGATTGCTCGCCCGGCGCGCGTGCCGCGAGTTCCAACGCCCCCATTCTCGCGCTAGCGTGCGCCGCGATGCGCGCCCTGTTCACGTCGATTCTGCTCTGCCTCGCGCTCGCCTCCTGCGGGCGCTTCGACACCGATCAGATTCGCGCTTGCCGACTGGCGATCCCGGCGCTGAACCCGACCGATACCGTGATCACCATCGAGGGCACCGGCAGCGGGCCGCGCACCGACATCCTGCGCATCATATATCGGACGCAGGCGCCGGGCGAGCAGGCGCGGCGGCGCACGATCGACTGCATCTTCGCGGGGGAAGGCACCACATTGCAACGCGGCGCGCTTGCAGGGCTCGCTTCCGACGGCGTGCCGATGACCGATGCCAGCTTCCTGCTGCTGCGGCGCTTCTATCTCGAATACAAGGCCGATCCGCCGGTCGATCCCGGCATGTCGCCCGGCGCCGACCTCATCACCGTGCCGCCCGGCCTCGCCTATGGTCTGCAGCAGGGCCTGGCCGCCCTGCCCTCGGCTGCGATCTACGCGCTGCTCGCCAGCGCCTATGCGCTGATCTACGGGCTCAACGGCCGCATACTCCTCACATTCGGCGAATTCTCGGCGCTGGGGGCGCTCGCGGCGGTGGTCGGGGTGGCACTGACCTTGTCGCTTTCGGTCTCGACACCGGTCTCCGGCCTGTTCATCGCTTTCGCCGTCGCGATCGCCGTCAGCGCATTGCATGGATTCGCCATGGGCCGCTTCGTGCTGCGCCATCTCGACAAGAGCAACGGCCAGCAGGTGCTGATCGCGACGATCGGGCTCGCCATCGCGCTCTCGGAATATTTGCGCCTGGCGCAGGGCGCCGAATTGCGCTGGCTGCCGCCGGTGTTCAACGAGCCGCTGCCGCTCCTGCGGGCCGAGCAGTTCATCGTCACGGCGACGCCGGTCTCCCTCGCCATGGCGGGCCTCGGCTTCAGCGCCGCGACCTGCCTGATCCTCTATCTCGCCCGCTCGTCCTATGGCCGGGCCTGGCGCGCCGTCGCCGACGACGCCAAGACCGCCTCGCTGTTCGGCGTCGATCCCGGCGCAGTACATGACCGGGCGCTGATCATCGCCTGCGCGATCTGCGGCGCGGCCGGTGTCATCGTTACCGTGATCTATGGCGGCATGGGCTTTTCCGGTGGCTTCACGCTGGGCTTGAAGGCTCTGGTCGCCGCCGTTCTGGGCGGGATCGGCTCGGTGCCCGGCGCCTGCCTGGGCGGGCTCGTGATCGCCGCCTTCGAAGTGCTGTGGTCGGCGACGATGCCGCTCGAACAGCGCGACATCGCGGTCTATAGCTTGCTCGCCGTGACGCTGATCCTGCGCCCCGGCGGCTTCTTCGGCGACGGCGCGCTGACGCCGCGCCAGGTCTGAATCATTTGGGGGACTGGATGGGCAGCGGCTTCGCGATCAGCTTCGCCGATATCGAGGCGGCTGCGCAGACCATCGCAGGCCATGTGCTGAAGACGCCGCTGATGCCGGCGCCGCGCCTGTCGGCACTGACCGGCGCAGAGGTCTTCGTCAAGCACGAGAACATGCAGGCGACCGCCTCCTTCAAGGAACGCGGCGCGGTCAACAAGCTGGTGAGCCTGAGCGAAGACGAGAGGCGCCGCGGCGTCATCGCGATGTCGGCCGGCAACCATGCCCAGGCCGTGGCCTATCACGCCAGGCGCTTCGGCATCCCGGCGACCATCGTCATGCCGGAGACGACACCGCTGGTGAAGGTCGAAAACACCCGCGCCCATGGTGCCGAGGTCGTGCTGTTCGGCGAGACGCTCTACGAATCCACGCAGAAGGCGCGCGAGATCGCCGCGCAGAAGAGCCTTGTCTTCGTCCACCCCTATGACGATGCGGCGGTGATGGCCGGCCAGGGCACCGTCGCGCTGGAGATGCTGCGCGAGCTGCCCGAGCTCGACACGCTGCTGATCCCGCTTGGCGGTGGCGGGCTGATGGCCGGCAACGCCATCGCCGCCAAGGCGCTGAAGCCGTCGATCGAGATGATCGGCGTCGAGGCGGCACTCTATCCCTCCTTCCACAATGCCGTGGCTGGCGCCGACCTGGCGATCGGCGGGGCGACGCTGGCCGAGGGCATCGCGGTCAAGACCGTCGGCGCGCAGACCCTGCCGGTGGTGAAGGCGCTGGTCTCCGACATCGTGCTGGTGAGCGAGGACCTGATCGAGCGCGCCGTCAATGCCTGCGCGACGCTACAGCACACGCTGGCCGAAGGCGCGGGCGCCGCCGGCCTCGCGGCGATGCTGAAGGAGCCGGAGCGCTACCGCGGCCGCAAGGTCGGGCTCGTGCTCTCCGGCGGCAATATTGACGCACGCCTGCTCGCGGCGATCATGGTGCGCGAGCTCGAGCGCGAGCAGCGCATCGCCGCCTTCCGCCTCACCGCCAGCGACCGGCCAGGCCTGCTCGGCAAGGTCGCGAGCCTGTTCGGCACGCTCGGCGCAAACATCCTCGAAGTCAGCCATGGCCGGCTCTTCCTCGACGTACCGGCCAAGGGCGTGATGCTCGACGTCACCATCGAGACCCGCGACGAGGCCCACACCGCCGCGATCGAAGCGGCGCTGCGCCAGGAAGGCTTCGCGCCGCGCCGGATTTACCCTCGCGGCCAGGAGCCCGATCGCTCCGGGCCCGGAGCGTGAATCGGTCTCCTTATCAAGGAGCTAGTGCGTGATTTCTGCCGAAAACCGCGATGCACTTTTCGGCATCACGCACTTGCGGAACCGGCTGGCTGATCAAACATTATTGCTCGGTGGGCCATCTCGGCCCCTGAGCAATGAGGAATTCAACGTCGATGTCGAACCCGTCCTATCGCCAGCCGCCGATCGTCGCGCTGGAGGACCGGCCGCTGCAGGATACGCGCGGCGTGCTCGGCTCGCGCCTGTTCGCCTGGATCGGCGACGTCGTCGTCCTGTTCATCCTCGGCAGCATGGTCTGGTTCCTGCTCGCCATCCTGGGCATCGTCACCTTTGGCCTGACCTGGCTGCTGATGGGCGGCGCGACGATCGCAGTCGCGCTCGGCTATGCCGCCATCACCGTCGGCGGGCGCAAGCAGGCGACGCTCGGGATGCGCATGGCCGGGCTTCGGGTCGAAACCATTTCCGGCGGCCGGCCTGATGCGCTGGCAGCTGCCGTGCATGCACTGTTCTTCTATGTCGCGGCCGGCACAGTCGGCCTCTGGTTCCTCGACGTCGCCTGCGGGCTGGTGCGCGAGGACCGGCGCCTCGGCCACGACATCCTGACCGGGCTCGTGGTGGTTCGCGCCTGAAATCCGCTCCATCGATGCGAGGTGTCTTTCCGGGGCTTCGCATAGCGAAGAGCCCGGAACCCAGAACCGATGTCGGTTGTGTTGCTGGCGGCGCGGCCGGCACACTTCTTTGGCCAACGCATCGGTTTTGGGGTTCCGGGCTCAGGCCTGTGGCCTGCCCCGGAAAGACTGCGGGATTCCCTCTGACAGAAGAGGTCTAAAAGCGATAGCGCAGCAAGACGCCGATCCGCGACAGCGGCGGGATCAGCGAGAAGAACTGCATCGCGAGCCGCGCCGGCCACGACATCCGGGCGATCTGCCTGCGGTCATAGCCATCAGGGTCGTATGCCGTCAGTTCGGTGACCAGTTCAAGGCCCGGCACCTGTAGCTCCAGCTCAGCGGGATCGGCGAGCGACCAGTGCAGCACCGCGCCGGTCGCCTTGATCGAGGGCTGCATCGCGATCAGCTTGAGGCCGAGCGGGCTATAAGCGTCGAAGACGATCTCGCCGCTCGGGCAATGCTGCACCAGCCGCTCCAGCAGCAGCGGTACCTCCTCCTCCGGCAGGTAAGGCAGCAGTCCCTCGGCGACGATCATCGCCGGGCGATCCCGCGGCACGGCGGCGATCCAGCCGGGCTCCGTCACCGACGAGCCGAGCAGATGGTAGCCGTCGCGCGCAGGGTAGAGCTTTTGCCTGAGCGCGATGACATCCGGATAATCGATGTCGTACCAAGCGACGCCGGCCGGCGGATCGATCCGGAAGACGCGGCTGTCGAGCCCGCAGCCGAGATGCAGCACGATCGCATCGCTGTGCTCGGCAAGGAAAGCGCGTGTCCAGCCGTCGAGCGTATGCGCCCGCATGGCGAGGCCGACCATCAGGTCGCGATCAACCTTGAGCCGGGCGAAATCATAGTCGAGACGGGTCGCGGCCTGCGCGGCGAAACGGTCCTTGAGCAGGGAATCGGGCAGCAGGCTCTCGCCGGCCTTGGCCCAGAGCGTGATCAGCAGGGTTTCCTTCTCGCGGGTCAACGCGACCGTCTCGGTCTGCATCGCATCCCCCTGCTCCGGGGGCTTCCCGGCCCTCTCGCGCCAGCAGACTATCACCGGCGCGAGGATTATCCCATGTGATGCGCCCGCCGCAGGCTTCCCGCTTGTTGCCGCCGCGCCGACTGCTAAACTCAGGTCGAATTCGGCGGTTCCGGAGTCGCCCCGACGTGACACGTCCCTTGCGGGATGCCCCGCAATTCTACCTGACCTCGCCGACGCCCTGCCCCTATCTGCCGGGCCGCGAGGAGCGCAAGGTGTTCACGCACCTCGTCGGTGCGCGGGCGCGCGACCTCAACGACGTGCTCTCGCAAGGCGGCTTCCGGCGCTCGCAGAGCATCGCCTATCGCCCCGCCTGCGAGACCTGCCGGGCCTGCATCTCGGTCAGGATCGTCGTCGCCGACTTCCGGCCCTCGCGCGGCTTCCGCAAGATCCTCTCGCATAACAGCGACCTGATCGGCGAGGCGCTGCCGCCGCAGCCGCGTTCGGAGCATTATTCGCTGTTCCGCGGCTATCTCGACGATCGCCACCCCGAAGGCGGCATGGCGACGATGTCGGCACTCGACTTCGCCATGATGGTCGAGGACACCCATGTCGAGACCAGCCTGATCGAATATCGCAGGCGCGGGCCCGATAGCGGTTTCACCGGGCGCGGCCAGGGCGACCTCTTCGCCTTCGCCCTGACCGACCGGCTGAACGACGGGCTCTCCATGGTCTATTCGGTCTACGACCCCGCCCTCGAAGCGCGCTCGCTCGGCACCTTCATGGTGCTGGAGCATGTCGAACGCGCCCGCAAGCTCGGCCTGCCCTATGTCTATCTCGGCTACTGGGTCGAGGGCTCGCCGAAGATGGCCTACAAGGCCCGCTTTCTGCCGCAGGAACGGCTGATGCCGCAGGGCTGGGAACGGGTGGGCTGACGCCACCACGTCATTCTCGGGCGAAGCGAAGCGCAGGCCGGAGAATCTCAGGACCAGATAGCTGGTTTCCGAGATGCTCCGATCAGGCCGAGCATGACGAGAATCGTGATTTAAATCGTTTAATACGCACGCCAGTGCTGCAGAATCCGCACTTGCCCCCTGAGCCGGCCTCTGCGCAAGGTGCCGGCAAGGCCGCCGGAGCGGCCGCACCGGAGGAACCATGACGGATACGCTGACCGAGCGCCTCGAACGCTGCTACACCGGCATCATCCACGACACGATGCGGGCCATGGGCCTGAAGGACTTCACCCTGCCGCCGGCGTTGCGCCCGCTGCTGCCCGGCGTGAAGCTCGCCGGCCCGGCCTTCACGGTGGAGGGCAAGACCGGCGAATTCGATGCGCACGAGACCCTACTCGGCTGGACCGGCCTGCTCTCCGCCGCCAAGCCCGGCCATGTCTGGGTCTGCCAGCCGAATACCGAGGAGGTCGCGCTGATGGGCGAGCTCTCGGCCGAGACGCTGAAGAACAAGGGCGTGCGCGGCTGCGTCATCGACGGGCTGTCGCGCGACACCGAATTCATGGTCGAGATGGGCTTCCAGGCCTATTTCAAGGCCTATACGCCGCGCGACATCGTCGGCGTCTGGCTGCCCAAGGCGGTCGACGAGCCGATCAAGATCGGCGAGGTCTGGATCCGGCCGGGCGACTATATCCTCGCCGACCGCGACGGCGTCGTCCGGATTCCGGCCGAGATCATCGAGGAGGTGCTGGAGAAGTCCGAGACCGCGATCTCGGCCGAGAACAAGGTGCGCACTGCGATCCTCGCCGGCACCGACCCCCAGCAGGCCTATCTGCAATTCGGCAAGTTCTGATGTCCCAGCATGATCCCCGCCTGATCCTGCTCGACCCGCGCGACAACGTCTTCGTCGCGCGCACCCGCCTGCCGGCGGGCGAGCCCATCGAAACCGGCGCCGGTCAGGCGGTGATCGACCGCGACATCGCGCTCGCCCACAAGATCGCCCGGCGCGCCATCGCGCCCGGCGAAAAGATCCTCAAATACGGCGCGCCGATCGGCGTCGCGACGGTTGCCATCGCCGCCGGCCACCATGTGCATGTCCAGAACATGAAGAGCGACTACACGCCGACCTATCATCTCGAGGACGAGCGCAAGGCGGGAGCGGCACAATGAGCGAGCTCAGGGGCTACCTCCGCAGCGACGGCCGCAAGGGCATCCGCAACGTCGTCGCCGTCGCCTATCTGGTCGAATGCGCCCATCATGTCGCGCGCGAGATCGCCCTGCCCTGGCGCGAGCACGAGGTCCACGCCATCGGGTTCCCGGGTTGCTACCCCAACCCTTATGCCGAGCGGATGATGGAGCAGCTCTGCACCCATCCCAATGTCGGGGCGGTGCTGCTGGTCTCGCTCGGCTGCGAGAGCTTCAACAAATACGCGCTGGAGCGGGTGGTGCGTGCCACCGGCCGCCCGGTGAAGACCATCGTTATCCAGGGCACCGGCGGCACCCGTGCCTCGATCAAGGAAGGCCGCGCCTGGGTCGAGGAGCAGCGCATTGCGCTGGACGCGGCCGAGACCGTGCCGATGCAGGTCAGCGAACTGGTGATCGGTACCGTCTGCGGCGGCTCGGACGGCACCTCCGGCATTACGGGCAACCCGGCGGCGGGCCGCGCCTTCGACCGGCTCATCGCCGAGGGCGCCTCCTGCATCTTCGAGGAGACCGGCGAGCTGATCGGCTGCGAGCACATCATGGCGGCGCGCGCGATCACGCCAGAGCTCGGCGTCGAGCTGGAGAAATCGGTCGCCAAGGCGGCGCGCTACTATGCGACGCTCGGCTATGGCTCCTTCGCCGCCGGCAATGCCGAGGGCGGGCTCTCGACCATCGAGGAGAAGTCGATGGGTGCTTATGCCAAGTCCGGCGCCTCCCCGATCTCCGGCCTGCTCAAGCCGGGCGACGTGCCGCCGCGCGGTGGGCTCTATCTGCTCGACGTGGTGCCGGATGGCGAGGTCCGCTTCGGCTTCCCCAACATCAACGATAATGCCGAGATCGCCGAGCTGATCGCCTGCGGCGCGCATTGCGTGCTGTTCGTCACCGGGCGCGGCTCGGTGGTCGGCTCGGCGATCTCGCCGGTCGTCAAGATTTGCGCCAACCCGGAGACCTATCGCCGGATGAGCGACGACATGGACGTCGATGCCGGCCGTATCCTCGAAGGCCGGGCCAGCCTCGACGAGGTCGGCACCGAGATCCGCGACCTCGTCGTCTCGCTGGCGCAGGGCGGGCGCACCAAGTCGGAAGAGCTCGGCCACCAGGAGTTCATCCTGACTTATAAGAGCTTCGAGCCGCTCGGCCCGGCCTGCTTGCCGGCCGCCTGAGGCCAAGGCCCGGCCGGGCTCAGTTTCGCGACGCGGCCGGGTCCGTGGCGCCGCCCGGCGGCGCGGACGCCGGCTGAGGAGGCGCCGGCTGAGGAGCTGCCGCAGCCCAGGACGTCGTCCAGGTTTCCGTGAGCGCGTGCTTCGCCGTTCGCAGGAACAGGCTGAGATCGGTGCTTTCGCCTGGACGCAATGTGACATCGACGATGGCGCGGAAGCCTTTCGCTGCGACGTTGGCGTCGATGATCGTGCCGGCGACGGAGCCCCGCGACACCGCGGTCGCGACGGTGACGCGCTTCGGATCCGAGAGGTAATATTCGAGATCACCGGCATTGAAGTCGACAATGAAGCGCCTCCGGACCTGGCCGGCAGCCTCGTCCACCACCTCGCCCGCGGCGAAGCTGCTCTGCACCTGCCCCAGCGCGTGGAGGGTCTCGGTGGTCGAGATCGTGCGGATCCGATAGCGGAACTCGCTCGGCTGCCCCGGCGGCAGCGGCTCCTTCGGCGTCCAGCAGCAGACGATATTGTCGAAGGCCTCGTTCTGGGTCGGAATCTCGATCAGGTCGACACGCCCCTCCCCCCATTCGCCGGCAGGCTCGATCCAGTAGCCGGGCCGGGCGTGATAATGCGCCTCCAGGTCCTGGTAGTGGCCGAATTCGCGATCACGCTGGATCAGGCCGAAGCCGCGCGGATTGCGGTCCTGGAAGGAAGAGATGCTCAGCACCTTTGGGTTGCGGATCGGCCGCCAGATCCAGTCGCCGTTGCCGGTATTCAGCATCAGCCCGTCGGAATCGTGGACCTCCGGGCGGAAATCGGTGCGCTGCTCGCGGTCGCCCTCGCCGGCGAGGAACATCGAGGTCAGGGGCGCGATGCCGAGGCGCGCGATCGGCTTGCGCGGAATGATCGTCGCGGTCACAGCGACGCTGGTCTGCTGGCCGGGCGAAACGACGAAGCGGAAGGCGCCGCTGACGGAAGGCGAATCGACCAGCCCATGGATGACGAGATCGACGCTCTGCGCATTCGGCCGCTCGAGCCAAAGCGAGCGGAAGAACGGAAACTCCTCCGGCTGCTCGCCGCCGACATCGATGGCGAGCGCGCGCGCCGACAGGCCATAGCGATGGCCACGCCCGAGGAAGCGGAAATAGCTCGCGCCAAGGAAGGAGATCAGCTCGTCCTGGCGCTTGAGGTCATTCACGGTCGTGGTGACGGCGAAACCGGCGAAGCCAAGCGAAACCGGCAGCTTCTGCGGCACCTGCGCCTTGCCGAACTCGAACAGCGCCATGCTGTAGGGGATCGGGATCGCATTGCCGTCGACCACGTCATGCATCTGGACCGGCCGGTCATGCAGGAAGCCGAGATGGAACAGGTGGAGACGATAGTCAGAACCGCTCTCGCGCCAGAGCGCCTTGTCGCGCCGGAACCTGATCTCGCGATAGCTGTCATAGGTCAGCGCCTTCAGCGCCTCCGGAAGGTCGGGAGCGGTCGCATCGAACGGCCGCGCCGCAAGCTCCCGGGCCTGCTTGACCACAGCTTCATAGCTGAAACTGCCGCGCCTGGGCTCGGGCGGCGCGTTGTTCGGCGTCGCCGGAGGCCGACCTGAATCCTGAGCGCGGGCGGGCGCAGAAAGTGCCGCTGCCGAAGCCAGAGCCGCAAGGATGACACGGCGCGACGGCTCGGCCAGCAGCGGCTCTGCTCGTTGACAAAGGTCATCGCGATGGTCAGGCCGGATCGTGCTCACCTTGGGTTCCGCGCTGTTCCTGGCGCCGCGCGTCGCATCGCAGCTGGCGGTTCGGCAACGTGGCGCGGAGGGTGAAGTTCCCTTGAATGCTGCGAAGACAAAAACTACTAATTGAGCGAACATGATACTGCAATCAAAAGTTGCAGCAAGAAGTACTGGATATACTGAAGAATTGTCGGCCGGCTTAAGACTAAATCAAATGGCGCTGCGGCATGGTGCGAGGACTGGCGTCAGAATGCCGCCGGGAGCCCTGTGGAAGAATCCATGCTGCAGACCCTGACCCGCATGCCGGCGGAGATGTCGTCCGACTCCCGCCGCAAGCTTCTCAACGCGGTAACCGACCTCTTCCTGCTCGATGCCGATCCGAGCGAGGAATCGAAGGATCATTATGGCGACATCGCCCTGCGCTCGCTGCCGCACCTCGATGCGGAGGGCCGCCGCGACTATGCTGACTCAGTCGCCGCAACGGGCACCCTTCCCCGAGCGGTCGCGGTCACGCTGGCGAACGATGCCGATGCCGGCGTGGCACGGCTCGTGCTCAAGCTCTCCCCGGTTCTGACCGACACCGACCTCGCGGCCATCGCCATAAGCCAGACGCAGGCGCATCTCGTTGCGATCGCCGAACGCGCGCGCCTGTCGGAAGGCCTCACCGACATCCTGGTCGAGCGCGGCGACAGCGCCGTGCTGCGCACCGTCTCGGGCAATGAGGGCGCGCAGTTCTCGGATCGCGGCTTCGACCGGCTGCTGCAGCGCGGCGGCGACGATGCCGCGGTAGGCGAGGCGCTGGCGCGCCGCTCCGACCTGTCGCCGCAGCGGGCCGAACGCGTGCTGCGCATCGTCGAGCAGATGTCCGACCCCAACGCCGAGACCGGCTCGCATCACACCGCGGCGATGGCGCGGCAGGCGCGGCAGCAGCGCCGCGAGGTCCGGCTGCTGATCGCCGATCTCCAGGCTGGCACGCGTAGCCTCGGCGAAGTCGTCGACATGCTGGCGGAGGAGGATCGCGCCTTCCATCTCGCCCAGGTCATCGCCATCAGCGCCGACATCACCAACGAGCAGGCCCTGCGCGTGCTGATGCAGCGCGACGTCAGCGGCATCGCCGTGGTGTCGCGCATGCTCGGTCTCGGCAAGGAGAGCTTCAACGGCATCCTGCAGCTGCGCGGGCGCCGGCTCTACTTCAAGGCCAAGGACATCGAGGACGATCTCAAGGCCTATGAAGAGCTCGACACGGCGACCGCCGAGCGGACGATGCGGTTCCTGCGTCTCAAGACCAAGCTGGGCTGACGACCGGATGTCGCGCCACAAAAGCGCGACAATCCCGCTCTCATTTGCTATGCCATGAGCATGATCCCGGCCATCGGTACCGCCCGCACGACGTTTCTTTCAGCCGGCGCGGCCCTGGCCGCGCTGCTCGCGACCGGCGCCCCGGCGCAGGCGCAGGCCTACCTGCCGCTCTCAGGCTTCGGCATCCTGCCCTCCTTCGCCTGGTCGCAGCCGACCCTGTCGCCCGGCGGCGTCAAATGGGAAGGCTCCTATGCCCGCATCTCGAGCGGCTTCCAGGTCAGCAGCTCGAAGCATTTCGGGACGTCTGCCGGCCCTGTGATCGGGCTGGAGGCCGGCAAGATGTGGCGCGACGGCGACTTCGTCTACGGCATCTCCGGCGCGCTCGAATTCGCGCCTGCCTTCGGCGGCTACGCCAATCCCGGCTTCAACCGAGCGAGCTACACCCGCGACATCGCCGGCATCTTCCAGCTCAAGGCCGGCGTATTCGCGACGCCCGACGTGCTGCTCTACACCACGGTCGGCCTGGCCGCGGCCAACGACACTTTCCGCTATGGCGCGACGCAGTTCTCGGCGCCGTTCTCGCGCTCCGACATCGCCGTCAGGCCGGAAGCCCGCGCCGGGATCGAATGGGCCGTGACCAACAACATCACGCTCGGCCTCGAAGTGGGCGTGGTCGGGTCCGCGATCCGCTGAGGAAGCGATTCAAGGCGCTGCGGGCTTGATTCAAGCTGCTGGCGTAAATCTTTGAAATACCGTCATTCTCGGGCGTAGCGAAGCGCAGACCCGAGAATCTTATGACGAGAGGGCGCCGATCGGCGCCTCCTCCGGTTCGAGATGCTCGGGTCAAGCCCGAGCATGACGCTGTCCTTTATCCCCCGAACTTGTTGTTCTTCGGGAAGCCCTTGGGCGGCAGGCGGCCGGCCTCGGCGCGGTGGCCGAGCCATTCGAGCAGTTCGGCCTGCGCGACCGTCCAGGTCCGGCCGGACGTGTCGAGCCAGGTCAGCCCGTCCTCCAGCTTGAAGGTCTTGGCGTCGGACAGCCCGCCATCCTTGTAGCGCTGCAGCTTGACGCCCTTGCCGCGGCTCATCTCGGTGACCTCGGAGATCGGGAAGCAGAGCAGCTTGCGATTCTGGCCGATGATCGCGACATGGTCGCCCTCGGCCGGCACCGCCAGCATCGCCGCGACTGGCGCCTCGACGTTCAGCACCTGCTTGCCCTTGCGGGTGTTGGCGACGACGTCATCGGTCGGCACGACGAAACCGCGTCCCTCGGTCGTCGCGACCAGGAGCTTCAGGCCGGCCCGGTAGGGGAAGGCCGCGACGATGTCGGCGCTCTCTTCCAGCTCGATCATCAACCGGATCGGATCGCCGAAACCGCGCCCGCCGGGCAGCTTCGAAGCCTCCAGCGTGAAGACCTTGCCGTTGGTCGCCATCACCAGAATCTTGGCGGTGGTCTCGCTGAAGAAGGCCGTGTGCAGGCCATCATCGCCCTTGAAGGACAAGGTCGAGAGGTCCTGGACATGGCCCTTGAGTGCGCGGATCCAGCCCTTCTTAGAGATCACCACCGTCACCGGCTCGCGCTCGACCATGGCCTGGGTCAGGTCGATATCGGCGGTGTCGGGCATGTCGGCGAAGGTCGTACGGCGCTTGCCGATCGCCGTCTCCGGGCCGAACAGCTTCTTCACCTCGCGGATGTCCCAGGAGATGGTCTTCCACTGCTGCGCCTCGGAGGCGAGCAGGCCCTCGATCTGACCCTTCTCTTGCGTCAGCTCGTCGAACTCGGTCTTGAGCTGCATCTCCTCGAGCTTGCGCAGGGCGCGCAGGCGCGTGTCGAGGATGGCGTTTGCCTGGACCTCGTTGAGGTCGAAGGCCTTCATCAGCTCGATCTTGGGCTCGTCCTCCTCGCGGATGATTTTGATCACCCGATCGAGATCGAGATAGACGATCAGCAGGCCGGCGAGGATTTCGAGGCGCTTCTCGATCTGTCCGAGACGGAAGCGCGAGCGCCGCTGCAGGACCTCCCGGCGGTGGTCGAGCCAGGCCCGCAGCGCTTCAGCCAGGCTGAGCACGCGCGGCACCACGCCGCCGGTCAGCACGTTCATGTTCATCGGAATGCGCGCTTCCAGCTCGGAGAGCCTGAACAGCGATTCCATCATCAGATTGGCGTCGACATTGCGGGCGCGCGGCTCGATGACCACACGGATGTCCTCGGCCGACTCGTCGCGCAGGTCGGCGACCAGCGGCAGCTTCCGCTCGCCCAGCAATTCGGCGATCTTCTCGATCAGCCGGCCCTTCTGGACCCCGTAAGGGATCTCGGTGACGACGGCGAGCCAGGTGCCCCTGCCCTGATCCTCGACATGCCAGCGCGCCCTGGTGCGGAAAGCACCGCGGCCGGTGCGATAGGTCTCGACCATCGACGAACGCGACTCGACGATGATGCCGCCGGTCGGGAAATCGGGGCCCGGCACGAAGGTCATCAACTGTTCGGAGGTCGTGTCCGGGTGCTGGATCAGATAGAGCGCGGCGTCGCAGAGCTCGGCGGCGTTGTGCGGCGGGATCGAGGTCGCCATGCCGACCGCGATGCCCTGCGAGCCATTGGCGAGCAGGTTCGGGAAGGCGGCGGGGAGCACCATCGGCTCCTCGTCCTCGCCATTATAGGTCTCGCGGAAATCGACCGCATCCTCCTCGATCCCGTCGAGCAGGAGGCGCGCGACCTCGGTCATGCGCGCTTCGGTGTATCGATAGGCGGCGGCGTTATCGCCGTCGATATTGCCGAAATTGCCCTGGCCGTCGACCAGCGGGTAGCGCTGGGCGAAGTCCTGCGCCAGGCGCACCAGCGCATCATAGACCGACTGGTCGCCATGCGGGTGGAACTTACCGATGACGTCGCCGACGATACGGGCGCATTTCTTATGGACCTGGCCGGGGTCGAGCCGGAGCAGGCGCATGGCGTGCAGGATACGGCGATGGACAGGCTTCAGCCCGTCGCGCGCATCCGGCAGGGCGCGGTGCATGATCGTCGACAACGCATAGGCGAGGTAGCGCTCCTCGAGCGCGCTCTTCAGATCGACGCGTTCGGCTTCCTCCTCCGGAGGCGGCTCGACGGGTTTGCCCATGCTTCTACCAACCTAGTTCGACACGCAGCCCAGCTGAGGGGCCGACACCGGTCCATACCTCGCAAGCACGAGGGAATAAGGGCCCGAATCACTTGATGCAACGATGCAGCCGGGATGCAAGCGACGCAAAGCGCCGGCGCCCGAAAATCAGCGGAAATCAGTGGATTCTCGCCGCAAGTTCCAGCAGGCGCGCCCGCTCGGGCGGCTCCTGCAGGCCGCGCGGCCCATAGAGGTCGCGACGCAGGAAAAAGCCGGTGAGCGCGAAGCCCGCGGCGATCTCGGCCGGTGCCGGCCGGCGTGCGCCCTGCCCTTCGCTCAGGAAGGCCGGCAGGCCGAGAAGCCGGTCGAGATAAGGCTCGGCGGCCTTGCGGCTCACCGCCTTGCCTGATTTCGGCGAGACGTGGGTGAGATCCTCGCGCAGGCCGGTGACGGCACAGCGTTCGAGGGAGAGCCCGTAGCCGAGCTCGGAGAGCATGGCGAGCTCGAAGCGCACCATCAGCGCCGGCGCGATCGCGATCTCGTCGAGATGGGCGAGCAGCACCGAGAGGCCCTCATAGAGGCCGGGATGCGGATCGCGCTCGGGCAGCAGGCGCAGAAGTCCGGCGACATTGGCGAGCCCGTAGAGCGCCACCGGCTGGGCCATCAGCCTGGCCGCATGCGAGGTCAGCAGCTCGACCTTGTATTCGCCGAGATGCTCGTCGAGCCGTGCCCGCCAATTCAGGGAGACGAGATTGCCGGGCTGCAGCACCGGCTGCTGCTTGCTGGAGCGGCCGCCGCGCACGAGGCCGAGATGGCGGCCATGGTCGCGCGTCATCACCTCCAGGATCACGGCGCTCTCGCCATGCCGCCTGACGCCGATGATCGTGCCCTCGTCGCTCCATTCCATGCGGGGAGAGTTAGGGCGCGGCGCCGAACGCCGTCAATCGCGGGCGAAAGCGAAGCGCAGACCCGAGAATCTCATGACGAGAAGGCGCTGCAAGGGGCCTCCTCCGGCCTGAGATGGTCGGGTCAAGCCCGACCATGACGCCCTTTGGCTACGCCACGTACTGCGCGATCCCTCCCCCGAACGACCAGTCCTCGCGCTTGACCTCGACGAGGTTGATGAAGATGTCGTCGGCCTTCAGGCCGGGCTCCTTCTGCAGGTTCTCGGCGATGGCGGCATAGAGCGCCTTCTTCTGGGTGACGCCGCGGGTGTTGGCGACGGTAAGCTGGATGATCACCAGGGCGTCGCTGCGGTTGAAGCCGAAATAATTGTTGTCGAAGATGAACTCTTCCGCCTCGTGCTGGTGCACCACGGCGAAGAGATCGTTCTCCGGCACCTCGAAGGTCGTGCGAAGAGCGCGATACACACCATCGACAATGGCGGCGGGGTGCGAGGCCGGACGGCCGCGGCGCATCGAAATCCGGATCAGAGGCATGACAGGCTCCTTAACGAGGGCGGTCTCTGCCGCCGACGCCCTGAAACTAGGCTTGCTCCTTCAATCTGAAAACAGTATCTTTTACGATATCAATGATCTTAAATCGCGATTTCAGATGAGCAACACACTCGATCTCGACGGCGTCAGCGCCTTCCTGCATGCAGCCGAGCTTTCGAGCTTCACCCGCGCCGCCGAGGCGCTCGGCACGGCGCAATCGCTGGTCTCGACGCGCATCAAGAAGCTGGAGGAGGCACTCGGCCAATTGCTGCTGCAGCGGCATCCGCGGCTGGTCCGGCTGACCGCCGAGGGCGAGCGCTTCCTGCCGGCGGCGCGCGAACTGATGGCAGCGCATGAGCGGGCGCTGACCTCGTTCCAGCAGGTCCAGGAGCGCATCAGCATCGGCATCAGCGAGCAGGCGGTCGGGGCCGATGCCCCTGCCCTGCTGGCGCGGCTGGCCCGGCACGATCCCTCGCTGGTGATCGGCCTGCGCATCGAGCCCTCGGCGGCCCTGGACACGGCCTTCGAACGCGGCGAGCTCGATGTCGCGGTGATCCGCCGGCTCGGGCCGGGGCGCACCGGCGAGGTGCTGCGGCGCGACGCTTTCGGCTGGTTCGGCGCGCCTTCGCTGACGAAGCCGGATGGGCCCGTACCGCTGGTCAGCCTGATGCCGGAATGCCGCCTGCGCCGCCACGCCATGGAGGCGCTGGACAGCGCCGGCCTGCCCTGGCGCGAAGCCTTCATCGGCGGCGGCATGGCGGCGGTGCTGGCGGCCGTCGAAGGTGGGCTCGGTGTCTCGCCGCTGGCGGCGCGGATCGCGCCGCGCGGGGCGATCGATGTCGGGCCGGACTGGGGGTTGCCGGCGCTCGACACCTTCGAGGTCGTGCTGCGCAGCAATGTCGCGACGCCGCGCGCCAATGCCTTCGTCAGGGAGCTGGCGGCGGCGTTCCGGGCGGGGTGAAGGCGGTGTCCCCAACCGTCATGCTCGCCCTTGTGGCGAGCATCCACGTCTTGAACATCGCCCTGCGCGAACGAAGACGTGGATGGTCGGGACAAGCCCGACCATGACGTGAGTGCTTACGCCACCACCCTCTCGACCCGGCTGATCACCCGCTTCTCGCGCAGTTCGCTGATGATCGCGCTGAGATGCTTCAGGTCCCAGACCGTCAGGTCGATGGTGACGTCGGTGAAGTCCGGCGTCGGGCGGATCATCGAGACCGCGTCGATATTGCCGTCATGCTCGGCGATGGTGGTAGTGATCTGGGCGAGCGAGCCGGGCTCGTTGATCGAGTTGAGCTGGATGCGCGCCGGGAAGCGCTGCGGGCGCTTGTCGTCGAGATCCCAGCGCACATCGAGCCAGCGCTCCGGCTCATTGTCGAAGGCGGCGAGCGAGGGCGACTGGATCGGGTAGATCGTCACCGCCTCGCCCGGCGTCAGGATGCCGACGATGCGGTCGCCCGGCACGGCGCCGCCGCCCGGCGCGAAGCGCACCGGCAGGTCGCCACCGAGGCCGCGGATCGGGATCGCGTCGCTGCCCGGCGTCTCGTTCGGCAGCTTGAACTTGAGGTTCTCACCCTGGCGCAGTTCGAACCAGCCCTTGCCGGAGGGCTTGGCTTTGGGATCGCCGGTGGCGCCGCGCTTCTCCGGCTCGAGATCGGGATAGACCGCCCTGACGACATCGCCGGAGAACATCTCGCCGCGGCCGACGGCGGCGAGCACATCGTCGATGGCGGTGCGGGCAAGCCGCTTCAGCGCCGCCTTGAGCTTCTCGTCGGTGAAGGGGCGCTCGGCCCGCATGAAGGCGCGCTCCAGGATCTGGCGGCCGAGACCGGCATATTGCCGGCGCACGGCGACGCGGGTGGCGCGGCGAATGGCGGCGCGCGCCTTGCCGGTCACCACCAGCGATTCCCAGGCGGCCGGCGGCGCCTGCCCCTCGGCGCGAGTGATCTCGACCTCGTCGCCGTTCTGCAATTCGGTCAGCAGCGGCGCGATCCGGCCGTTGATCTTGGCGCCGACGGCAGTGTTGCCGACATCGGTATGGACCGCATAGGCGAAGTCGATCGGCGTCGCGCCGCGCGGCAGGGCGATCAGGCGGCCCTTCGGCGTGAAGCAGAAGACCTGGTCGTGGAAGAGCTCGAGCTTGGTGTGTTCGAGGAATTCCTCGGGATTGTCGCCCTCGGCCAGCAGGTCCACGGTGCGGCGCAGCCATTGATAGGCGCGGCTCTCGTCGGCCGCGGCGACGACGCCGGCGGTGCGGCCATCCTTGTAGCGGGCATGGGCGGCGATGCCGAATTCGGCGACGCGGTCCATGCCGTCGGTGCGGATCTGCAGTTCGACGCGCTGGCGGCCGGGGCCGACCACGGTGGTGTGCAGCGAGCGGTAGTCGTTCTGCTTCGGGGTCGAGATGTAGTCCTTGTAGCGGCCGGGAACCATCGGCCAGGTCATGTGGACGATGCCGAGCACGCGGTAGCAGTCCTCCGGCTTGTCGACGATGACGCGGAAGCCGAAAATGTCGGAGAGCTGCTCGAAGGAGACGGATTTGCGCTCCATCTTCTTCCAGATCGAATAGGGCCGCTTGCGGCGGCCATAGACCTGCGCCTCGATGCCGCGCTCGGCGAGCTTGGCCTTGAGGTCGCTTTCGATCTCGCCGATGACCTTGCCCTCGCGCTGGGTCACCTCCTCCAGGCGCTTGGTGATGGTCTCGTGCGCCTCCGGCTTGATGTGGCGGAAGGCGAGCTCCTCCAGCTCCTCGCGCAATTCCTGCATGCCCATGCGCCCGGCGAGCGGCGCATAGATCTCGATCGTCTCCTCGGCGATGCGCAAGCGCTTCTCGGGCGGCACATAGTGCAGCGTGCGCATGTTGTGCAGCCGGTCGGCGAGCTTGACCAGCAGCACGCGGATGTCGTCGACGATGGCGAGCAGGAGCTTGCGGAAGTTCTCGCCCTGCGCCGCCTTCTTCGAGACGAGATCGAGCTTCTTGATCTTGGTGAGCCCGTCGACGAGGCGGCGGATATCGGGCCCGAACAGGGTCTCGATCTCCTCCAGCGTCGCCTCGGTATCCTCGACCGTGTCGTGCAGGACGGCGGCGACGATGGTCGCGTCGTCGAGCTTGAGCTCGGTCAGAATCGCCGCGACTTCGAGCGGATGGGCGAAGAACGGATCGCCCGAGGCGCGCTTCTGCGTACCATGCGCACGCATGGCGTAGACATAGGCGCGGTTGAGCAGCTCCTCGTCGGTGTTCGGGTTGTAGCGCTTGACCCGGTCGACAAGCTCATATTGCCGCATCATGCCCATGCGGGCCGTACTCCGCCGCTCAGTTCAGTTGGATTCGTATCAATATCGACGATGGCGCCAGTTCCCGGCAAGGCTAATCCGCACGGGGCGGGCATGAAAAAAGCCCGGCAGGGCCGGGCTTTAGCAGATATCGTCAACACTTTCCGACAGCTCAGTCCTCGTCGTCGGCGCTCTCGGTCGGCGGGACGAGGCCGTCGAGGCCGCGCAACAGATCCTCTTCGCTCATCCGGTCGAACTGGATCTCGGAATCCGGGGTGGCGGCGCTCGGCTGGCTGCTGGTCAGCAGCGGCACGGTGTCGGGCTCGGGCTCGTCGACCTCGACATGCTTCTGCAGCGAGTGGATCAGGTCTTCCTTGAGATCCTCGGGGGTGAGCTTCTCGTCGGCGATCTCGCGCAGGGCGACGACCGGGTTCTTGTCGTTGTCGCGCGGGACGAGGATCGAAGAGCCCGAGGCGATCATGCGGGCACGGTGGCTCGCAAGCAGAACCAGCTCGAAGCGGTTCTCGACCTTGTCGATGCAGTCCTCAACGGTGACGCGAGCCATTCGCGGCTCCTTCTGATCGTGCGCGATGCGATGGAAAGGTTGAACGGCGCTCATACAGGCTGAGCGCCGCAGATGCAAGGATTTGAACCGGCTTGCCCAAGGCGCCGGCGATCACGGCGACGCGACAGTCTTCAACCACTGCCGGACGGCCTCGACATCGGCGCTGGTCATATTCTCTTCCGTCGCGACAAGATGATAGTGATGCCCCTCCAAGACCGGGCCGAAAGGGTGGACGAGAACCCCGCGCGCCAGCTCGTCCTCGACCATGAGCAGGCTGGCGATGACGACGCCCTGCCCTGCCACCGCCGCCTGGATGGCGTGGCTCTCGTCGGTGATGCGCAGGCCGGCATCGACATTCAGGTCTGGCACCTGTGCCAAGGCCTGCCAGCGCCGCCAATCCGGCTGCAGGTCCCTGCGCCGCCATTCCGAATGGATCAGCGTCGCCACGGTGAGATCACCGGGATCGCGCAGGCCGAGGGAGGGGCTGCAGACGACGCCGAAGCGGTCCCGGCACAGCACCTCGGACACCAGTCCGGCGAACGGCCCTGCTCCATAGCGCACGGCGATGTCGGCGGCACCGCCGGCCAGATCGACGGCGTCGTCCGAAGCATGCAGCCGCAGCGCGAATTGCGGCCATTGCGCCTGGAACGAGCCCAGTGCGGGTATCAGGCGCCGGGCGGTGAAAAGCGTCGTCGCGCTGACCGTCACCGTGCTCCGCAGGGGCGCTGGAGACAGCGCGGCGATAGCCCGCGCAAAACTATCGAGGCCGTCCCTGAGCACGGGAAAGAGCTGCGCGCCCGCCGGCGTCAGCGAGACGCGCCGGACATGCCGCTCGAACAGCGGCAGGCCGAGCGTCGCCTCCAGCAGCCGCAATTGATGGCTGATCGCGGTCGGCGTCACCGCCAATTCATCGGCTGCCTTTCGGAAGCTCAGATGCCGCGCCGCCGCCTCGAAGGCACGGAGCGCGGCCAGCGGCGGAAGCTTCCGGGGACTCGTCATAGATGAAACAACCTCATCTATCGGCTGAGGAATTCGCTTTTGTAGCCCAGCTGGATAGCGATCTATCTGAGGGAAAGCGAGAGCTTGCATGAGCTACTCGGTTTCATGGAGATCGTTATGCAGCCCCTCAACATCCTTCAGATCGACGCCAGCGCCCGTCCTGGACTATCCGGGATCGACCCGCGCGGATCGCACACCCGCCGCCTGACCCGCCGCTTCATCGAGCGCTGGCAGGAGGCACGGCCACAGGACAGCGTGGCCTATCGCGATGTCGGCCAGCAGCCGCCCTCGCCCGTGCGCGGCGACTGGATCGCTGCAGCCTTCACCCGCCCCGAGCGCCGCGACGAGGCAGCGCGGGCCTGCCTCGCCGAGAGCGATATGCTGGTGCAGGAGCTTCTGCGCGCCGATCTGATCGTGATCGGCGCGCCGATGTACAATTTCGGCCTGCCCGCCCAGCTCAAGGCCTGGCTCGACAATGTCGTACGTGTCGGCGTCACCTTCGGCTTCGACCGCAGCCGGCAGGGCGAGCCCTATTGGCCGATGCTGCCGCCGGGCAAGCAGCTCGTCATCCTCTCCTCGCGCGGAGACTATGGCTATGATCCCGGTGGCCGCCTGGGAGACATCAACCTGGTCGAGCGCGGCTTGAGCGTGCCGATGGGCTATATCGGCCTGACGCAGACGCATTCGATCGCCATCGAATATGACGAATTCGGCGATGAGCGCCTGCGGGCCTCGATCTCGGCAGCCGAAACGGCAGTCGACAATCTGGTCGAGGAACTCGTTCAGAATCTCCTCGAAACCGCGGACCGGGAACCAGCGCTCGCCTGACGGAGTCCCGAGCGACGACGATGTGCAGGGAGGCCGGCTCCGCCGTCAAAGCCCGCGCATGCGGGCGACGAGCTCTTCGACCAGCGGCTCACGCTGCTCGGTCTGCGCCGGCGACCTTCCTGCCATAGCCGGCAGCTCCTCCGGACGCTGCTCGGAAAAACGCATGCGCATCGTCGTCGCCACCGCCTCGCCGAAGGCGATCGCCTCGCGATTGCCGATCGAGGACAGGAAGGCGATGGTGCTGGCCGAGGCATCGGCGATCGCGGCCCGGATGATCTGCTGGTCGCGGTCGTTGCCGAGGCGCATGGCGAAGACGGTCGAGCATTGCGACAGAATGGTCGGGTCGAGCTCGCCGGGACGCTGGGTGACGATGCCGAGATAGGCGCCGTATTTGCGCCCCTCCTTGGCGATGCGGGCGATGGCCTGGCGGGTCGGGGCAAAGCCGAGCGCCTGATCCTGCGGCACATAGCGATGCGCCTCCTCGCAGAGCAGCAGGATCTCGTAGCTGCCGCGGCTCGCCATGGCGAGGTCGAAAGCGAGCCGCGCCAGGCTGGACGCGACCGCGTTGACGACCTCCGAAGGCAGCCCGGCGAGCTGGAAGACGGTGATCGGCCGGCCCCGATGCGGCACGCGAAAGAGCTGGCTGATCACCGGCGCGATCGTCTCCATGCTGTTGGCATGGGCGAAGAGGAAACCGTAACGCGGGTCGCCATGCAGCGTCTCGAGCCGCACCCTGAGCGCGCGAAGCGTCGTGCGCGGATAGCGCAGCTCGTGAAGGCCGATGAGCTCGTCGATCGCCGCGAAGAGATCGGCGAGGCGATAGGGCGCGGCCAGTTCCGCCGCTCTGCTGCTTTCGCCCGGCTTGCGCGCGCCAGGCTCCAACGGCCGCTTCAGCACGCTGCTGCCCAGATCGCGTGCCATGTCGTGGGCGGAGACGACGCGGTAGCGGCTGCGGGCGACGGCGATGACCTCGCGCAGGATCTCGGCCTCGTCCTCCAGCGGCGGGCGGCCGCGGAAGACGATGTCGGCGAACTCCTCGAAGCGGAACAGCCAGAACGGCAGGTCCAGCGTGCTCGCATCGATCCGGGCGGAGCTCTCGGGGAAGGCGTGGGCGTATTCGTTATGCGGATCGAGGATCAAGATTCGCAGATTGGGTTTCGCCTCGACAGCCTTGCGCAGGATCAGCGCGACGGCGCTCGACTTGCCGACGCCGGTGGTGCCCAGCACGGCGAAGTGACGCGAGAGCAGGCGCTCGATGTCGACGCTCGCCGACACGCTGGCATCCTGGGTCAGGCAACCCAAGGCAACGCCCTTGCGCTCGCCGAGATCGTGAATGCGCTCCAGGTCGCGCGAGCGGATGCGATGCGCCGGTGCACCGATCGGAGGATAGGTGGTGATGCCGCTGTCGAAGCGTGCGGTGCCGCTTTCGCCGTCGACGACCTCGCCGAGCAGCTCGACCTCGACAGCAATGGAATTCGGCCCGGCCTCATTCCAGGCCCGGTCCAGCGCACGCATCTCGTAGACCAGCCCGACGATCCGGCTCGTGCCGAGATTGATCGAGAGCAGGCGGCCGATGGCGCAGCCGTCAAGCGTTCCCCCAGATGCGCTCGCCGCGATGGTGGCGCGCGAGCCGGAGCAGGCGATGACGCGGCCAAGCGCACGGTCGGCCGGCTGGTTCGGATCACGCCGATCTGCGGTGATCTCGCTCTCAAACTGCCGATGGTTCGCGGGAAGCTGCATGCCAGGTCGGAAAACGCCTCGGGAAGATGTCGGAGGCTAGTTTCCAGGACTTAACAACGGCCACACCGCAGATTTCGTGCATTTTTCTTGGTTGCACGCATTGCGCGCATCGATTGATCAAGAACGCTAACAGTGTCGATCACATTGCTTGCCTTGAACCGTCGCCGGACGCGGCGTAGACGGCAGGTAACGGAGGGGCGACGATGACTGAGAACCGCTTGCGCCTGGGCGTGAACATCGACCATGTCGCGACCGTGCGGAATGCACGCGGCGGCGCCCTGCCCGATCCGGTGCGCGCCGCCCTTCTCGCGGTGGCCGCCGGCGCCGACGGCATCACCGCCCATTTGCGCGAAGACCGGCGCCATATCCGCGACGCCGACATGGCCAGGCTGGCAACCGAATTGTCCAAGCCGCTCAATTTCGAACTCGCCGCCACGGCGGAGATGATCGGCCTCGCCGAGCGGTTCAAGCCGCATGCCGCCTGTCTCGTGCCCGAGAAGCGCGAAGAGCGCACCACCGAGGGCGGGCTCGACGTGGTCGGCCAGGCGCAGGCGCTCGCCGCCCCGATCGCCCGCCTGAAGGCTGCGGGCTGCCGCGTCTCACTGTTCATCGAGGCCGACGAGGCGCCGATCGCGATGGCGGCCAAGCTCGGCGCGCCCGTGGTCGAGTTGCATACCGGCACCTGGTGCCATGCCGTCGCCGACGGCTATGCCGAGAAAGCAGAAGCCGAGTTCCAGCGGCTCGCCCATGGCGCGGCCTTCGCCGCCTCGCTCGGCCTCGAGGTCCATGCCGGCCACGGCCTCGACTACGACACCGCCCGCAAGCTCGCCGGCGTCCCTGACTTCGTCGAGTTCAATATCGGCCATTTTCTGATCGGCGAAGCGATCTTCGTCGGGCTGGAGACGGCCATCGCCGTGATGCGGCGGGCGATAGACGAAGGCCGCGCCGCCAGCTAGACCGCTGGCATGATCCTCGGCATCGGCTCCGATCTCTGCGACATCCGCCGCATCGAGAATTCGCTTCTCCGCTTCGGCGAGCGCTTCACGCAGCGCATCTTCACGGCAGGTGAGCAGGCGAAATCCGATCGCCGCGCCACCCGCGCCGCCTCCTATGCCCGCCGCTTCGCCGCCAAGGAGGCCTGCTCGAAGGCGCTCGGCACCGGCATCCGCTCCGGCGTATTCTGGCGCGACATGGAAGTGGTCAACCTGCCGAGCGGGCGGCCGACCATGCGGCTCACCGGCGGGGCTGCGGCGCGTCTCGCCGAAATGTTGCCGCCCGGCCATGAGGCGGTCGTGCATGTCTCGCTGACAGACGATCCGCCGCTGGCCCAGGCTTTCGTGGTGATCGAGGCCAGGCCCATCAAGGCCTGACCTCGGAGCGCGGGTATCGCGAGGCCTGCGTCAGCCCGTGACCTGATCCTGCGACTCGCCGCTCAGCCAGCGATAGACGACGCCGCCGAGCACGCCGCCGATGATCGGTGCCACCCAGAACAGCCAAAGCTGCTGCAGGGCCCAACCGCCGACGAAGAGCGCCGGGCCGGTGGAGCGCGCCGGGTTCACCGAGGTGTTGGTGACCGGGATGCTGACGAGATGGATCAGAGCGAGGCCGAGGCCGATGGCGAGCGGGGCGAAGCCGGCCGGCGCCTTGCCATGGGTCGCGCCCATGATGATGAACAGGAACATCATGGTCATCACGACTTCGGTCAGGAAGGCGGAAGCCAAGCCGTATTTGCCGGGCGAATGCTCGCCATAGCCGTTGGAGGCGAAGCCCTTGGCGAGATCGAAGCCGGGCGCGCCGACCGCGATGAAGTAGAGCACGGTGGCGGCGAGGATGGCGCCGACGACCTGGGCGACGATGTAGGGCACCACCTGGCCGGCCGGGAAGCGCCCGCCGGCGGCGAGGCCGATCGTAACCGCCGGGTTGAGATGGCAGCCCGAGATATGGCCGATCGAATAGGCCATGGTGACGACGGTCAAACCGAACGCGAGGGAGACGCCAAGCAACCCGATGCCGACCTGCGGAAAGCCCGCCGCAATCACGGCGCTGCCGCAGCCGGCGAAGGTCAGCCAGAAGGTCCCGATCACCTCTGCGACGTAGTTTCTGGTGCTCATGTCGATTCGCCCTTTGGTTGCGATCACAGGACTGTGATCGCGGTATAATCCAGCGTCAATCTGGCGCAGACGCAGGGGCATGCAGCGCCGATGCAGGGCGGCAACACTCTCGACGCAGCCTTGTTTCCCAGCGCCTCTGCCTGCGAACGGACTTGCTCTCGGCAGCACTCGCAGAGGCGCCTTGCGCTGCGGGCACCATCCAGGGCTTTTCGGCGCCGGCCGATAGGAGTATCGGCACGGCGTGCCTGCGGCCCGTGCAGGGGCCGTTCATCCCACCCATATTGCCTTGCCAGATCGCGCCTTCGTTGTCCGACGCCCGATAGTCGGCTAGACCGCGCAATCGAAACGCAGCCAGCAGGAGCCCTCGCGTGGCGAACGACGCCGAGATCAAGAGCAGGACCAAGGACGAAGGCGGCATCCTCGAGACGGTCAAGGTCGTCGTCCAGGCCCTGCTCATCGCCCTGGTGATCCGCACCCTGCTGTTCCAGCCCTTCAACATCCCCTCGGGCTCGCTGATCCCGACGCTGCTGATCGGCGACTATCTGTTCGTCTCGAAATACACCTACGGCTATTCGAAGCATTCGATGCCGTTCAGCCCGCCGCTGTTCCAGGGCCGAGTCTGGGCAGCCGAGCCCAAACGCGGCGACATCGCCGTGTTCAAGCTGCCGAGCGACGGCTCGACCGACTACATCAAGCGCGTCATTGGCCTGCCGGGCGACCGCATCCAGATGATCGACGGCATCCTGCATATCAACAACGCGCCGGTGAAGCGCGAGCGCATCGCCGATTTCGTCACCACGGACGCCTGGGGCCGCTCCGCCCCCGTGATCCAATATCGCGAGACCCTGCCCAACGGGGTCAGCCACAGCATCATCGAGCGTGAGGGCGACACCGGGACCTTCGACAACACGCCGGTGTTCACCGTGCCGGCCGGCCATTTCTTCATGATGGGCGACAATCGCGACAACTCGCTCGATTCGCGCGACCGCAGCGTCGGCTACGTGCCGTTCGAGAACTTCGTCGGCCGCGCCGAGATCATCTTCTTCTCGATCGACGAGGGCGCGTCGGCCTGGCGTATCTGGGAATGGCCCTGGACCGTGCGCTGGAACCGCATGTTCTCGACGATCAAGTGAGCAAGACCACTGACAGCGGCCGCAAGCTGCCCGAGCTCTCGCGGCTCGAGGACAAGCTCGGCCACCGCTTCCGCGACCGGGCCCTGCTGGAGACGGCGCTCACCCATATGAGCGCCGATCCGCGCCGGCTCGCAAGCTATCAGCGGCTCGAATTCCTGGGCGATCGCGTGCTCGGCCTCTCCGTCGCCGACATGCTGTTCACCACCTATCCGCAGGCCGAGGAAGGCGACATGTCGCGCCGGCTCGCCGACCTCGTGCGCAAGGAGACCTGCGCCGCGGTCGCGGCCGCCTGGGATGTCGGCCCGCATCTGCGGCTCGGCGAGGGCGAGATCCTCTCGGGCGCCCGCAAGAACAAGGCGATCCTGGCCGATGCCTGCGAGGCGATCATCGGCGCAGTCTTCATCGACGGCGGCTATGGCGCGGCGCGCAAGCTGGTCGAGGCCGGCTTCGGCGAGCGGCTGCTGACGCCGGTGACGCCCTTGCGCGACGCCAAGACCGCGCTGCAGGAATGGGCGCAGGGCCAGGGTCATCCGACCCCGACCTATGCCGAGCGTGGCCGCTCCGGCCCGGACCATGCGCCGATCTTCCGGATCGCAGTGCGGATCGGCTCATTGGTGGAAGCCGAGGCTGAAGGCCGCTCGAAGCGGCTGGCCGAGCAGGCGGCGGCCGAAGCCTTCCTGCGCCGGCAGGGATTGTGGAACGAAGGGGCGGAGGCCGACCATGGCTGAGAGCGACCAGCAGACCCGCTGCGGCTTCGTCGCGCTGATCGGCGCGCCCAATGCCGGCAAGTCGACGCTGCTGAACCAGCTCGTCGGCGCGAAGGTCTCGATCGTCTCGCGCAAGGTGCAGACGACGCGTACCCAGGTGCGCGGCATCGCCCTCTCCGGCAAGGCGCAGATCATCTTCGTCGACACGCCTGGCATCTTCGCGCCCAAGCGCCGGCTCGATCGCGCCATGGTGACCAGCGCCTGGGGCGGCGCGACCGATGCCGACCTGATCGGCGTGCTGATCGATGTCGGCCGCTTCGACCATGAGGAGAATACGGCGCTGCTCGAGAAGCTCGCCGAGCTCAGGCAGCCGAAGTTCCTGATCCTCAACAAGATCGACACGATCCCGAAGGAGAAGCTGCTCGCCATCACCGCGGCGGTGAACGAGCGCGCCAAGTTCGAGGCGACCTTCATGGTCGCGGCCCTCACCGGCTACGGCGTCAAGGACATCCTCTCCTGGCTGGAGACCCGGCTGAAGCCCGGCCCCTGGCTCTACCCCGAGGACCAGATCTCGGACGCGCCGCTGCGCTTCCTCGCCGCCGAGATCACCCGCGAGAAGATCTTCGAGCGGCTGCATGACGAGCTGCCCTATCGCTCGACCGTCGAGACCGAGAGCTGGCAGCAGCGCCCGGACGGCTCGGTCCGGATCGAGCAGACGATCTATGTCGAGCGTGAGGGCCAGCGGAAGATCGTGCTCGGCGAAGGCGGCCAGACGATCAAGGCGATCGGCCAGAAGGCGCGCGTCGAAATCGCCGAAGCGGCGGAGGCGAAGGTGCACCTCTTCCTCTTCGTCAAGGTCCGCGAGAACTGGAGCGACGATCCGGAACGCTATCGCGAGATGGGGCTGGATTTTCCAAAAAGCTGAATATTGCTGTGCTCGCACGCGTAGATGGCAAAATTCATTCACAATCTTGCGCGGTACGTCGCATTCACCACATAAACGCCGAAGGACCGCTCGATTTGGAGCGTCAGCCTGACATTATTCAACCTTGATCCGTGCCGATTCTTATTGATCGACCCGATTTGAGCAGGAGCCATTACATGGCAGGTGAACCGCGCATCGCGCTCTTCATCGACGGCGCCAACCTTTACGCGACGTCGAAGCAACTTGGCTTCGACATGGATTACCGCCGTTTGCTCAAGGAATTCCAGGGCCGCGGCAATCTGATCCGGGCCTTCTACTTCACGACACTGGTTGAAAGCGAAGAGTACACCTCGATCCGACCGCTGGTCGACTGGCTCGACTACAACGGCTACCGCGTCATCACCAAGGCCGCGAAGGAATTCACCGACGCGACCGGCCGCCGGCGCGTCAAGGGCAATATGGATATCGAGCTCGCGATCGAGATGCTCGAGCTCGCCCCCCATCTCGACCATATCTACCTGTTCTCGGGCGATGGCGACTTCCGCCCTCTGGTCGAGGCGGTGCAGCGCAAGGGCGTCAAGGTCTCGGTGGTCTCGACCATCAACACCAACCCGCCGATGGTTGCCGACGACCTGCGCCGGCAATGCGACGAGTTCGTCGAGCTCGCCACCCTGATGCAGAAGGTCGGGCGCGACCCGGCCGAGCGGGCCGCCCGCGCCCCGGGACAAGGCAATCCTGGGCTGGAGCGCCGCTACGGCATCCGCCAAGGCGACGAGACACCGGAGAGCTGAACCGACCCTGCCCTGCCACGTTGTCGATGTGTGAACAGGTCGCGTGGTCGGCGGGCACTTGACCCCGACCGCCACTCGCGCAACCTCTGCTTCCGCAACGACATCCGGAGGGCATGCCTTGGAACGCCGCAGCTTTCTCACCGGCCTTGTCGCCGGGTCCGCATCCGCCCTCATCATCGCCCGCCCGGCGCTGGTGCTGGCGCAGAGCGCGCCGCCCCCGGCCGCCCCGCCACCGGTCTTCACCCTGCCGAAGCTGCCTTACGCCTATGAGGCGCTGGAACCGGTCATCGACGCGCAGACCATGCGTATCCACCACTCGCTGCACCACCAGGCCTATGTGAACGGCGCCAACGCCGCCGCGGGCCAATGGGACGCGTTGAAGACGATGCCGATCGAGACGGTGCTCGCCGATCTCAGCGCCGCGCCCGAAACCGTCCGTACGGCCGTGCGCAATAATGTCGGCGGCCACTGGAACCACAGCTTTTTCTGGGAGCTGATAACGCCCGGCGGGGCGCAGCAGCCCGGCACGGAGCTGAAGAGCGCGATCGACGCTGCCTTCGGCTCCGTGGACGAATTGACGAAGCGGATCAATCAGGCCGGCGCCACGCGCTTCGGTTCGGGCTGGGCCTGGCTCGTCGTCGGCAAGGACAAGAAGCTCGCCATCATCTCGACCGCCAACCAGGACACGCCGCTCGAGCTGGGTGCCAAGCCCGTGCTCGGCGTCGATGTCTGGGAACACGCCTACTACCTGAAATACCAGAACCGTCGGCCGGAATACCTCGCCGCCTGGTGGAAGACGGTGAACTGGGACAAGGCGAACGAAAACTTCAAGAAGGCGAACGGCTGACCGGCGGAACCTTCCTTGGCGTTTCCCGTTGTGGTTGCAGTGGGAAAAGCCAGGAGCGGCGATGTCGGACGATGTCAGCGAGATCGCGCGCGCCTCTTATCAGGCCTATGTCGCCAAGGACCGGGCCGCGCTCGAAGCTCTCATCGCCGACGATTTCCATTTCACCAGCCCGCTCGACAACCGGCTTGATCGCGAGACCTATTTCGAGCGCTGCTGGCCGAACAGCGAACGCATTCGCGCCTGCACGTTCAAGCATCTCATCGCGATCGGCGAGACGGTCTTCGTAACCTATGAGGGCGAGGCCAGCGACGGCAAGGGCTTCCGCAATACCGAGATCCTGTCGATCCGCGACGGCAAGATCGTCGAGGTGGAGGTCTATTTCGGCTGGTCCCTGCCTCACTCCGCTCCGGATGGAGGCTTCGTGGAGTCCGGCGAAGTCAGCTGACAGAGGCGGCGGGCTAGAGCAATTCCGCGATTCTCTGAATCGTGGAATTGCTCTGGATTCTAGTTTTATCGCATTTTCTTCACGCGAACCGGGATCCACTTCGCTCGAAAATGCTCCAGCGCCCTCACCCGCCCGTCTTCAGAATCCGCGCCTTGTCGCGATTCCAGTCGCGCGTCTTCTCGGTCTCGCGCTTGTCGTGCAGCTTCTTGCCCTTGCCGAGGCCCAGCTCGACCTTCGCCCGGCCCTTGTCGTTGAAATAGACCTTGAGCGGGATGACGGTGAAGCCCTCGCGCTGGATCGCACCCATCAGCTTATTGATCTGGCGACGATGTAGCAAGAGCTTCCGCGGCCGGCGGACATCGTGGTTGAAGCGGTTGGCTTCGAGATATTCCGGGATATGGGCGTTGAACAGGAAGAGCTCGTTGCCCATCGGCCCGGCATAGCTCTCGCCGATCGTCGCCTTGCCGCCGCGCAACGACTTGATCTCGGTGCCCTGCAGGGCGATGCCGGCCTCCAGCGTCTCGGTGATGGCATAGCTGTAGCGCGCCTTGCGGTTGTCGGCCGCAAGCTTGTAGCGCTCTGGGTCTGGCTTGCTCATCGAAACTCTCCGGTAGTCGGCATGACCGACTACCTCACTTAAGCATTCAGCAGGCCGGCGTGAACCATGGCGCTGCGGATGACTTCCCCAGTCGCCGGCGTCACCGGCAGCAAAGGCAGGCGGACCTCTTCCTCGATCCGGCCGAGGCGCTTCAGCCCATGCTTGGCGCCGGCGAGGCCAGGCTCCTTGAAGATGGCGTCGTGAAGCGGCACCAGCCGGTCCTGCAGCTTCAGCGCGCCGGCATAGTCGCCCTTGAGCGCGCAGGTCATCAGGTCGGCGCAGAGCTTCGGCGCGACATTGGCGACGACCGAGATGCAGCCATGGCCGCCGGCGGCCATATAGGCGAGCGCGGTCATGTCCTCGCCAGAGAGCTGGATGAAGTCCGGCCCGAGCACATGGCGCTGCAGCGAGACGCGGGCGAGATTGGCGGTTGCGTCCTTCACGCCGGCGATGTTCTTGAGCTCATAGAGCCTCGCCATGGTCTCGACCGACATGTCGACGACCGAGCGCGGCGGAATGTTGTAGATGATGATCGGTATGCCGATCGCATCGTTCACCGCCTTGAAGTGCTGGTACATGCCTTCCTGGGTCGGCTTGTTGTAATAGGGCGTGACCACGAGCACCGCGTGCGCGCCAGCCTTCTCGGCATGCTTGGCCAGCGAGATCGCCTCGGTGGTGTTGTTCGAACCGGCTCCCGCGATGACCGGCACCCGGCCCCTGGCCTGGTCGATGACGATCTCGGTGACCTGGCCGTGCTCGTCATGGCTGAGCGTCGGGCTCTCGCCGGTGGTGCCCACCGGAACCAGCGCGGTCGAGCCGCTCTCGATCTGCCAGTCGACCAAAGCGCGGAGCGTCGCCTCGTCGATCTTGCCGCCCTTGAACGGCGTCACCAGCGCGGGCATCGAACCGGTGAGGGGCGCATGCTTGGTCATGGACGGTCCTGAAAACGACAAAGTTCGGCGTGAAACGGGCGACAGACATAGCCTTTCAGCTGCAGTCCGCAAAGCCGGCAACCCATCAAAAATCGTGGCGGCATGGTTAGGACTTCCTAAAGCTCCCTGCGGGAGCATGGCCTACTGCTACGATCCGGCTTGCTTGGGGGACCCCTTGATGGCGCTATCGCCGGGCCGACGGTTCTTCGGAGCTGGCCTGACGCTTATCCTCGTTGCTGTTGGACCCTGCTCCGCGGGCCCTGACGGCTCGCACCCATTGCAGATCGAGCGCCTGGCGCGCGTCAATACGGGCGACGATACCGGACCAGCGAGCGTCGATGTCGGCGTGACGGCCTCGCTCGCTCCGCAGACCGAGCCGGCTGCGCCACGCGTTCCACCGGCCGAGATCGCCCGGCCGGAAGAGCGCATCGATCTCGAACCCCTGAAGAAGGCGGTCGCGGCCTATCGCGCCGGCAAGCTGGAAGACGGCGACGCCATCGCCCGCGGCATTGACGACAAGGCCGTGCGCGGCATGCTGGAATGGGTGGCGCTGCGCAGCCTGTCGAACGTCGTCAGCTTCGAGCGCATCGCCGACTTCCTCGACGCCTTCCCGAACTATCCCGGCACGACGCCGTTCCGCCGGCGCGCCGAAGCGGCGCTGGTCACCGACCGACGCAGCCCGGAGACCGTGCGCGCCTTCTTCCACGGCCGCGAGCCGATCAGCCCGGCAGGGCGCGTCGCACTCGCCCGTGCGCTGGCGGCCGAGGGCAAGCAGGACGAGGCGCTCGCCCTCGCCCGCCGGACCTGGCTCAAGGACCCTCTCGGCGCCGGGCTCGAGAAGATCGTGCTCGACAATTTTGGCGACAAGCTCACCGCAGCCGACCATCGCCTGCGCACCGAGCGCTATCTCTTCGCCGGCAAGAGCGAAGAGGCGCTGCGCAATGCCGCCCGCGTCTCGCAGGACTATGTCGCCCTCGCCAAGGTCCGCCTCGCCAGCGCCAAGGCCAAGGGCCCGATCGCGCAAAAGCAGATCGACGCCGTGCCGACAGCCCTGAAGAAGGACATCTCCTTCGCCTTCCTCCAGGCGCAGCAGGCCCGCCGCTCCGGCAAGCCTGCCGACGCCGCCAAGGCGATCGCCGAGGTCCCGCGCGATCCGGCCGTGCTCGGCGACGGAGACGGCTGGTGGGAGGAGCGCCGGCTGATCGCCCGCAAGCTGCTCGACGATGGCGACGCCAAGGGCGCCTATGCGGTCGCCGCCGGCCATGGCGCCGAGGACACGGCCGAGCGCATCGACGCCGAATGGCATGCCGGCTGGATCGCCCTGCGCTTCGAGAAGGATGCCGAGCGGGCAGCCAAGCATTTCGCCGAAGCCGCCAAGATCGCGGAGACCCCGATCTCGGTCGCCCGCGCCGCCTATTGGCAGGGTCGCGCCGCCGATGCCCTGAACAAGGCCGACGAGGCCAAGACCTTCTACGCTCGCGCCGCCGAGCACCCGGTCGCCTATTACGGCCAGCTCGCCCGCGCCCGGCTCGGCCTCACCGATTTGCCCGTCCGGCGCACGATCGCGGCGCCGCTGGCGCATCTGCCGGGCTTCAAGGCAGCCAAGCTGCTCTATGCGATCGAGGCGCCCGATCTCGCCGGACAGTTGCTGATCGACCTGTCGCAGCGCCTGCACGATGCCGCCGCGCTCGAAGCGATCGCCGACATCGCCCGCCAGCGCGGCGACGCCAAGACCCTGCTGACCATCGGCAAGATTTCGCTGCAGCGCGGCTTCCCGCTCGACGAGGCCGCCTTCCCGACCTTCGGCGTGCCGGAGTTCCCGTCGGTGGGCGATCCGATGGAACGCGCCATCGTCCACGCCATCGCCCGCCAGGAGAGCGCCTTCGATCCCGGCGCGGTCTCGCATGCCGGCGCGCTCGGCCTGATGCAGATGATGCCGGCGACGGCGCGCGAGACGGCAAAGCGGGCGCAGTTGCCGTTCGAGCTCGACAAGCTGACCAAGGACCCGCTCTATTCGGCCAAGATGGGCGCCGCCCATCTCAATGACCTGCTCGGCGACTGGCGCGGCTCCTATATCCTGACCTTCGCCGCCTACAATGCCGGCTCCGGCAATGTGAAGAAGTGGATCGCCGCCTATGGCGACCCGCGCCTGCCCGAAGTCGACGCGGTCGACTGGGTCGAACGCATCTCCTTCACCGAGACGCGCAATTACGTGCAGCGGGTGATGGAGAACCTGCAGGTCTACCGCCAGCGCCTCAACCAGCGCACCGCCTACATGATCGACTACGATCTGAAGCGCGGCGGCAAGCGGGATTGAGAGGCCGGGCGCCTCTCCTGCGCGGCTGAATATTCCGATCACGCCCAGCGTCGATGAAGGGCGCGGGGAACCCTTCTCCCATCCGGGAGAGGGATTGCCCGCGCATGTCCCACCGCACATTGCCACTAACCGACGTCTTGCGCTCCGATGCGCGGTCAGACCCTCTCCCCGCAACAATAATCTCTGCCAATTGCAATATTTGAAATTTTCAAGTATCTGCCCTCCCAAACGCCCGAAGGAGGATTTCAGATGCTGCCGGACATTGCCGCGCATGCGCCGACTTTGCAGGCTTGGCGCCGCGACCTTCACGCCCATCCCGAAACCGCTTTCGAGGAAGTCAGGACCTCGGCCTTCGTGGCTGAGACGCTGGCCTCGTTCGGCGTCACCGTCCATCGCGGCCTCGGCGGCACCGGCCTCGTCGGCGTGATCGAAGGCACGGCTCCCGGCCCGACCATTGGGCTCCGCGCCGACATGGACGCCCTGCCGATGGACGAGGAGACCGGGGCCGACTACCGCTCGACCGCGCCCGGCCGCTTCCATGGCTGCGGTCATGACGGGCACACGGTGATGCTGCTCGGTGCGGCCCGGCATCTCGCCGCCAACCCGCCCAGGCGCGGCAAGGTCCACCTGATCTTCCAGCCGGCCGAAGAGGTCGGGCTCGGCGCCCAGCGCATGATCGAGGACGGGCTGTTCGAGCGTTTCCCCTGCTCGGAGGTCTACGCGCTCCACACCATCCCGCTCTATGCCGAAGGCACCGCCGCGGTCCGCCCGGGCCCGACGCTCGCCGGCATCGCCGCCTTCGAGATCAGGATCGACGGCGTCGGCGGGCATGGCGCGGCGCCGCACACCACGATCGACCCGCTGCAGGTCGCAGCCCGGCTCGCGACCGAGATCTCCTCGATCGTCGGCCGGCATGTCGACCCGCTGGCGCCGGCGGTGATCAGCCTCGGACGGCTTTCGGCCGGCACCGCGCCGAACATCATCCCGGCCTCGGCCGAGCTTTCCGGCACGATCCGTACCTATGACCCGGCAGTCGAGGCGCTGATTCTCAAGAAACTCGACGCGATCTGCCAGGGTTTTGCGCTGATGTCGGGCTGCACGATCGCCTGCACCCAGAAAGCCAGCTGCCTGCCCTGCGTCAACGATCCGCGTGCCGCTGCAGCCGCGGCGGCTGCGGCCGGCGAGGTACTCGGCATCGGCCATGTCCACACCGACATGAAGCCCCTGCCCTTCTCCGACGATTTCGCGCTGATGCTCGACCAATGGCCGGGCGCCTACATCTTCCTCGGCCAGCCCGGGGCGATGTGCCACCACCCGACCTTCGATTTCGACGACCGCCTGCTGCCGGTCGGCGCCAGCATCCTCGCGCGCATCGCCACCCGCCAGACCATGGAAGGGGCCAGCGCATGACCGCCGCCGCTATCCCGGCCGCCCAGCCCCGCTCGCCGGCGATGATCCGACGCGCCGTCATCTCCTCGGTGATCGGCAACGGGCTCGAATGGTACGACTTCCTGGTCTACGGCTTCTTCTCGACGATCATCGCGCAGGTCTTCTTCCCAAGCTCCGACCCGCTCGTCTCGGCGCTGTTGACGGCGGCGACCTTCGCGATCTCCTTCCTGGTCCGGCCGATCGGCGGCGTCCTGCTCAGCACTTACGCCGACCGCTTCGGCCGCAAGCCGATCCTGACGGTGATGATCCTGATCATGGGATTCTCGACCGTGCTGATCGGGCTGACGCCGAGCTACGCCGCGATCGGCATGCTGGCGCCAATCCTGGTGATCGTCGCGCGCATCCTGCAGGGCATCTCGGTCGGCGCCGAATTCGCCAGCGCGACCGCCATGCTGGTCGAATACGCCCCGCCGCGGAAGAAGATGCTCTATGGCAGCTTTCAGATGTGCTCGCAGGCGCTGGCGCTCGCGCTCGCGGCCTTCTCCGGCTATGCGCTCTCGACGGCGATGACGCCGGAAGCCCTCCAGAACTGGGGCTGGCGCATCCCCTTCCTGCTGGGCTCGCTGATCACGCCGCTCGGCTTCTATATCCGCCGCTTCGTCGATGAATCGCCGGAATACGAGAAGGACAGCGGCCCGAAGGTCAAGCAGACGCCGTTCCTGACCGTGCTGGCCGAGCATCGCAGCGCCCTGCTGCGCAGCTGCGCCATCATGATCCCCGGCACCGCCTCGAACTATGTCTGGTTCATCTTCCTGCCGGGCTATGTCGTGCGGCAATTGAAGCTACCCTTCACCAGCGCGATGCTGAGCTCGTTGATCGGCGGCATCCTGCTCTTCATCTTCGTGCCGATCATGGGCCAGCTCGCCGATCGCTGGAACCCGCGCCGTGTCTGGCTCTGCGGTATGCTCGCCTTCGCGCTGCTGTCCTATCCGCTGCTGTCCTATGTCGTGGCGGTACCGAGCTTCGAGCGTCTCCTGATCGTGCAGGCGATCTGCGCTTTGCCGATCGCGGCGATTTGGGCGCCGACGCCGGGGCTGCTGGCCGGAATGTTTCCGACCACCGTCCGCTCGACCGGCATGTCGATCGCCTACAACATGGTGGTGCTGCTGTTCGGCGGGCTCGCGCCCTTCACCCTGACCTGGCTGGTGGCCAAGACGGGATCGGACCTGTTGCCGTCCTATTACCTGCTCGCCTGCACGGGCCTGGCGCTGCTCGCGCTCTGGCAAGCCGATCGCGGCGAGGCCCGGCGTTGAGCCGGGCCTGCGAAGTCGGCTAGGACTGGCGCAGCCAGTACGAGAAGGAGGCTCGACCTGCCCGAATCGTTCCTGACCTTCCGGATCGACCAGGTCAACCAGACCGCGATGGCGCGCGCCTCGCGGGTCTACAAGGAGAAACTCGGCCTGAACATTCGCGAATTGCGGGTGATCAGGACGATCGGCGACCGGCCCGGCCTCTCGTCCAAGGCACTGTCGGAGGCCAGCTTCATCGAGCAGACGCTGGTCTCCAAGCATCTGCGCAAGCTCATTGCCGAGGGCTATATCCGGCGCGATCTCGAAAACGCCGATGCGCGGCGCGTGGCGCTGCGCCTGACAGCGAAGGGCGAGAGCGTCAGGCAGGAGGCCGACCGGCTCGGCGAGGTGATGGAACGCGACTTCCTCTCCGCACTCACGCCGGACGAGCTCGCGGTCTTCAACCGCTGCATCGCCAAGCTGAGGGGCTGGGGGGCGTCGTAAAGCGTTGCCGCTGAATCGCAGAGCCGAGCCGCGCTTTCGTCCACCGCACCAGCATGGTTAGGTGCAAGACGCCCGCCCTGCTTCGAGTCCTCCCGCATGAATTCCGATACCGGCTTCCGCTCCCATTTCATCAGCGCCCGTGACGGGCTGAAGCTGCATGTCCGCGAATATGGGCCGCAAGCGGCTTCCTTACTGCCGATCATCTGCCTGCCTGGACTCGCCCGCACCTCCGCCGATTTCCACGAGCTCGCGCTGGCGCTGGCGGAGGACGGACCGCGGCGGGTGCTGGCGCTCGACTATCGTGGCCGCGGCCGCTCCGACTACGCCAAGGACTGGCACGACTACGACATCCGCGTCGAACTCGACGACCTCATGCAGGTCCTGGCGGCGACCGGGGTCGAGGACGGCGTCTTCGTCGGAACCTCGCGCGGCGGACTCCTGACCATGGCACTGGCGGCGGCACGGCCGGCGGCGATCCGCGGCGCCGTCCTCAACGATGTCGGGCCGGTGATCGATGCGCGCGGGCTGCTGCGCATCCGCGGCTATGTCGGCAAGCTGCCGACGCCACGCAGCTTCGCCGAGGGCGCCGAGATCCTGAAGCGGCTCTCGGACCAGCAATTCCCGATCTTCGGTGAGGCCGAATGGGAGATCATGGCGCGCCGGACCTGGACGGAGCGCAACGGCGCGCTGGTGCCGGACTATGATCCGCGTCTGCTGAAGACCCTGGAGGAACTCGACCTGGAGGCGCCGCTACCCGAGCTCTGGCCCTATTTCGCGGCGCTGAACCATGTCCCGGTGCTGGCGATCCGCGGCGAGAACTCCGATTTGCTGGCCGAGAAGACACTGGAGGAGATGGGGCAGCGCCACCCGCGCTGCGAGACCTTCACCGCGCCAGGCCAGGGCCACGCTCCCCTGCTCGGCAGCAAGGACATGATCCGCCGCATCGGCAAGCTGATCGCGAAGGCAGAGAAGCAGGCGGCCTGACCGTTCAGCGCTTCCGCTTGCGCTTCTTCGCCTTGACCGCCCGCGAATGCTCGGTCTCGCCGCCAGCGGCAAGGATCTTGGCCTCGGCCTGCCATTGCTCGGCGACATCGCGGCCCGGGAAGCCGGTATGATGGGCGAGGAAGCGCAACTCGTCAGGTCCCAGCGCGACAATCTGATCGAAATGCCAGATGCCGAGTGTGTTCAGCGTCTCGGCGATCGCAGGGCCGACGCCGTCGATCAGCCCGAGATCGTCCGGCTTGCCACCGCGCGCACCCGGCAAGAGGTTGCCCGGCCGCTTGCCTTCGAGCGCTGCGCCGGAGAGCGGTACCGCCGTCACCGGCTCGACCGTCGTCGCGGTTCGCGCCAGCGCGGCCGCTTGTTCCACCCAGTCCTCGCGCTCGATCCGACCGGGAAAGGCGAGATAAGTGCCGACCCACTCGACGTTTTCGGGCGTCCAGGCGGCGATCTGGCTGAAATGCCAGATGCCCAGCGCATGCAGGCGTGTCTCGTTCTGCGGGCCAATCCCCTTGATCAGCTTGAGATCGTCGGCCTGCCCGCCGCGGGCAGCGGTAAAACCGGCGGGGCGCTTGCCGGCGATCGCGTCCTCGCCATCGACCTTCGGCATTGGCGCCGGTTTGCCGGTCGCTACCTCAGCAGGCTTCGCGGGCACGAGCGGTGCGGGAAGCGCCGGAGCCGGTTGCGGCAAGGCAAGGCGCGGTGCCGGCGCGGCGAGTGCCGGGAGTGCCTCGCCTTCACCAGCGAACAGGCTGCCGATCAGGCAACCGGCGGCGTAAGCGAGCAGATAGAGCAGCGCGGTCTCGATCCAGAACGCCGCCTGATCGTTGACCAGCCGGAGCCAGACAAGCGCCGCCAGAGCAGCCCAGAGCATGGCGAGAGCAGCGACCGGACCACTGGCGAAGCCGCGCGGGCCGCCGCGGCCGGTCAGCCAGCCGAAGACCAGGCCCATCGCGAAGGCGGCGAGGAGGAACCAGGCGAACTGGGTCGCGAGATAGAGCATCGCCAGTCTCCTATTTCGACACGGTGAACTGGACGCGGCGGTTCTTCACCCGCGCCTCCGGATCGCCATGGGCAACCAGCGGCCGATCGGTGCCGTAGCCCTTGACCTCGAGCTGGGCCGGGCCGATGCCGCGGCGCAGCAGCTCCTCGCGAACCCGCAACGCCCGCCGGTTCGACAGGTCGAGATTGTTGAAGCCGCTGCGCTCGCCATCGAGATTGGCGTGCCCCTCGATGGTGACGCGCGAGGTCGGGCACTGCTTGAGGATGGCGGCCGCCTCGGTCATGGCCCGCTCCGTCACCGGATCGAGCGTCACCACAGCGGTCCCCTGGCCGAACATCACGTAGTAGCGCTGGGTCAACGCATCGAGCTCGTTCTGGCAGGTGCTCGGCGGATCGATGACGCAGCCGGTCTGGCGCATCCCGACCTCGGCCTTGCCGGAGAAGCCGTCAGGCAGGCCACTCGCCAGATTGGTCTCGACCTCGTCGCGGATCAGCCCGCGGCAGGTCAATCCGCGGACATTGACCTCGCGATCGACCACGCTGGCCGAGCCCAGATCGAGCCGCAGCAGATCCTGCACCACACCACGTGCGGCAACCCCGAACCCGGTCGGCGCCGCCGGCAGGATCTCGGTCTCGTCGCTGATCCGGCCACGCAAAGGCGAGGCCTCGATCAGCGTCGCGATCGCCTCCTTGGCCGCCGTGTCGGGCAAATAGCCGCTGAGATAGCCGCCGGACCTGTCGATCGAGGCACTGAAGCCGTAGCTGAGCAAGGTGAGCGCCGGCCGGCCCGAAAGCGCGAGCCCTGCCGGCAGCACCTTGCCCTTCAGGGTGTCCTCCAAGGCTTGCCAGCCGGCCTTGTCCGCCACCGCGCCGGTGAGGCTGAGGGCGGATCCGGCCAGCGAGACGCTGCCTTGCGCCATCTTGCCGAGGAGACCGAGGGCAAAACGCGTCGCCTCGCCATAGTCGGGACCACCGCGCGGGCTCGCCTCGATCACGGTCCGGTCGACGACCTGGCCGCCGGATAGCGCCGCACGCGCCGCCTCTAGCACGGCCGCCTTGGCCGCCGCATCGGGCGCCGCGCCTGATAGGACGATACCGCTTGCGGATTTCTCGGCGCGCCATTGCAGCGGCCGCGGTGCGACGGACGGCGCAGGCTGCGGCTCGGTGGTTGCAGCCGGGCTCGGCGCCGCCGGGACCGGGGCCGATGGCTGGCTGACTGGCGCAGGCGCACTCGGAGCCAGCGGTGCAGGTGGCGGTGCGTCGGTCGATGGGGCGGGCACCGGCTCGCTCCTGGGCGCCGGTGGCGGAGGCGGCGGGCAGGCGATGCTGGCGAGCGCGACCGAATCGGGGCCGTCGCCCTGCGCGATGTTCAGCTTCAACGCCTCGCAAGCCTCGTGGTCTGCGGGCCCTTGCCCCGAAATGCGATACGCGTCGCCCTCGATCTCGGCCTTGCCGCTGCGCAGGCGCGCGAGATCGGCGACCGCGCGCGCCACCCTGATCGCGAAGGCGGGCGGCTCGCCGGCGGCCAGCAGCATGCGGTCGTTCACCACAGCGCCCGAAGGGAAAGCCCGGCCGAGCAGCGCGGCGATCTCGCGGCGCATCGCATCGGAAGGGTAGTAGCCGGTGACCGTGATCGCGCCGGATGCGCTCCTCTCGGCGCTCCAGCGATAGGGGCTCACCGTCGCCGCGGTGAGCATGCAATCGACACGGGTGAAGCCCTTCGGAGGGGCGGCCGCAGCGGATTCGCGCAAGGCCTGGAAGCTCTCTGGCGTCGCGGCGGTGCCTTCGACGCAATAACGGGCATCGTCGAGGGCGACCTTGCCGGCGGAGAGCCGGCCGAGATCGCGCATCAATGCGCCCGTAAGCTCGGCGAAACCGACCGGAGCGCCGAAAGCGACCTTCTGCTGGTCGTCGACCTTCAACTCCGCGCTCAATGCCCGAGCCGCCGACAGGGTCGCCATGGCGGCTGCCTCGTCCGGCACGAAGCCGGACAGTGTCACGAGGCTGCCTTGCCGCGTCGCCGACCAGCTATAGGGCTTCTGGGCAATGACCTGCGTCAGCCCGCCGAGCACGCGCCGGACGCCGAATTCCGATTGCAGCTGAGCCAGCGCCTTGCTGGCGCCGTCGGCCGTGACGGCCTCACCGTCGAGATAGACGTCGCGACCGCTGACGCGGACCGAGACGCCGCGCGCGCCCGACGCCGATCCCGCCACCGCGCTCACCGCGAGTGCCCTCGCCTCGATATCGCGGCGGACCGGCTCGGTGTTCAGCGCATTGGCGGCCGCCCAGACCAAGGACAGCGGAACAAGCCCCCAGAGCCAACCGGCCTGCCGCGCCATGCCGAAATCCCCGCCTCGTCCAAGGGCCGCCCGCATCGAATCCCGACGCCTGCAACCCATTCCAATCACGCCCCATCGCATCCTTGAGTCAAGCAAGGGACAGTCTGCCCTTGTGACGATCAGATAGTGTTTCCGCGCTGTGAGGCTCAGCCCCAAAACGAAAGAAGCCCCGGGTTTCCCCGGGGCTTCCCTTGAACGATCGGAAGATCGATCAGAAGTCGCGCTGGATGCGGAGGCGGCCAGCCCAAGCGTCGTCGTTCTTGATGCCGAAGCCAGCGACGCGAGCGCCGTTGTTGTCGACCGGCAGAACGCGCGAGGCGAGCTCGGTGCGGGTGTAGAGCACCTCGACACCGATATCGAGACCCGAAACCGGCGACCAGATCAGGTTACCAGCAACGATGAGCTCCTTCGGATCAAGCGAGCGGATCGGGGCGCCGGCAGCGTAGAAGCCAGCAGCCTGGGTGTAGCCCAGCTTCAGCTACGAGTACGAAGCGACCAGTTCCGAACGCAGGGTCGGGGTCCAGAAGTGACGCAGGGCAGCCACGACCGACCAGCCGGTCGAGTTCTTGGTGTTGCCCAGAGCGGTCACGCCGATATCGCCGATCACGAGCTGGTTGCCAGCGACCGAGGAGGTGAGGCGGCCCGAACCGTACTGACCACCCCAGCCGAGGTAGCCGAGAGCGCCGTCAGCATAGGCGGCCTGCAGGAACAGGTGATCGCCAGCCGCAAGCATCGGCAGGTTGATCTTCACGCCGCCCTGGATGGCCCAGCCGTACTCGTCCGCGCTGTTCTGGACGATGTTGCCGAGAGCGTCGACGGTCGAGAGGACCTTGCGCTGGGTGAGAGCGCCCGACAGCTGAGCGGAGCCCCAGCCCTGATCGACGCGCAGCGAGGCGACGACATCCGGGAAGTCCTGACCGGCGAGAGCCAGACCAGCGCCGGTGAAGCGGCCGAAGGCGCCGTTTTCACGCTGGCCGGTACCGGTGTTGCGATCTTCCAACGAGACCGTGGCCGAGAAGCCCGAACCGAAGGTGGCGGTGTAGGCCAACAGGTTGAGGCGCGAGTCAGCCGTACGGAAGGTCGAGAAGGTCAGGTCGTTCGCGTAGAAGTCGAAGAACGACTGAGCGCGACCGGCGGTGATCGGACCGAACTGGACGAAGGCCAGGTCGAGATTCGAAGCCGTGCCAGCGCCAGCAGCGCCGTTACGAGCCTGACCCGGGGCGATGATGCCCTGGTTGCCGCCGATGGTGCCGGCATAGAAGCCCGAGCTGTTGGTCAGCTCGTAGCGGAAGAACGTACGCAGCGTGCCGTAAGCGGTCGCGGTGCGGGCGTCGACGTTCAGGCGACCGCGGGCGCGGGTGCCGTAGGCGTCCTGGCTGCTGCCGTAGCGGGTGCCGACCGTGTATTCAGCACGGACACGACCACCGACGCGCAGGCAGGTGTCGGTGCCCGGGATGTAGAAGAAGCCCGCGCCATAGGCGGAGCAGACGCGAACGTACTCGACCGGAGCGGCCTTCCGCGAAGGAAGGTCAGCGGCCTGAGCCCCGGCAACCGCGGCGATGCCGGCGGCGGAACCGAGGAGGAGGCTCTTGACGAGCTTCATTTGATTACCTCCAAAAGAGTTTCGAGACCCTCGGGCGTCGGCGTGTTCCTAATCGGTGGCCCCAGGAGACCTGTCCGATAAACCCGCCTATCCCGGTCTTTCGCCCGCGTCCCCGAACCGTTCGGAGGCGAAGACGAAAAACAGCGACCGGGAACGTCCCGCCGCACAATCACCATTACGAATGCCCGGCCTCCGATCAACCACGATCACGCCACAGTCCCCGCCAAGGACCCGCTTTACCCCCTTGTGTTGCAGTCGAGCCACGCTTTGACCGGCGAACTTAAGAGAGCGTTAACCGAACAGGGCCGTTTGCGAGCTTCCCGGAGCGCCTCGCCGGCGAATCTCGTGCGTCCGGGCCTGCTCCTGAGTCGCCTGCCGGCGCCGCGCACCAGAACGAATCTCTTCGTCATTCCAGCCGTAACGAACCGGGGCGCCGGGATCCGCCGCGAGGAACTGGGCTCTACGACGGATTCCGGCGCTGCGCGGCTTCGCCGCTCGTCCTGAATGAAAGGGAGGCTCCGGCGCACGCCGGAGCGAACGCGGGACGTCAGTATTCCCACTCGGCCCCGACGCCGACCGCGGCGCTGCCGTCGGCATTGGTCTCGGCCTGGAGCTTCAGGCGGCGGGTCACGTCGATGCCGACCGAGACGCCGCTGTCCTCCGGCTTGGCGCCGGCCTTCACGCCGAGGGTGATGTTATCGGAGATCGAGCGGGAGACGCCGACCGTCGGCCCGCCCGGCCCCATCTGGACATCGAGGTTGTCGACGCCGAGCGAGCGGCGGATGCGCTCGAAGACGTCGTCGCCGCCGGCGCCGGAGAACTGGGCCGCGGTCTGGGCGAGCTGCAAGGCCTGGAAGGGCGAGAGCGAGCCGGAGGCGCGGGCAAAGAGCAGGCGTGACAGCACCTCCTCCGGCGGCAGCTCCGGCGAGGACGTGAAGGTGAACTCGGGCGCGGAGGCTTCGCCGGAGACGATGATCCGCGCGGTGACGTCGGCAGCCCGGGTCTCGGCGACGAAGTCGAGCGTCGGCATGACGTCGCCGGAGAAGGTGACGCGGCCCTTGCTGAAATCGAGGCGCTGGCTGGCGAGGTTGAGTCGCCCGCGCCTCAGATCGAAGCCGCCGGTCAACTGCGGCGCGCCGGAGGTGCCGCCGACGCGCAGGTCGCCGCCGAGTTCGGCATCGATGCCTCGCCCGCGGATGAAGACGCGTCCCGGCGCGGAGACTGTGATGTCGAGCACGGCGTCGAAGGCCGGCGCGCGGGCACCCTTGCGCTTTGTGGCAGCGCGCGCGCGGCGCTCGGCCGCGAGGCGGGCCGCCGCCTGACCCTTGGCGTTGACGTGGCGGATGCCGTCGACCGGCCGCGAGCTGGATGGCAGGCGGTCGGGTACGGCGACCTCGATGGTGACGACATCGATGCGCCCGCCGATGCGCGGCCGCTGTGCCAGCGGGCCGGCAAGGTCGAGATTGAGATCGGTGACCGCCCGGCCCAGCCCGCTGTCGACGAGCTGGGCGCGCCGGCCTTCGATGCGGATCGTGCCAGGGAAACCGGCCTCCGGATCGAGCTTGACGTTGCCGCGGGCTGAGAGCGTGCCGCCGCCTGGCGTCTGCGCCGCGAAACGTTCGATGACGAGCTCGGGCCCATTGGCCGCAATGCGCGCCTCCATCCCCGTCAGCTTCACACCCTGGAGCGCGTCGCTGAAGCTGCCGCCGGAGAGCGTCGCGCCGCCGGAGAGGCGCGGCGCGGCGAGCGTGCCGCCGGCGCGCAGGTCGAGCGCGAGCTGACCGGTCAATCGCCGGCCGTCGGCGGCGAGCTGGGCGTTGGCGAGCTGGGCGTCCGCCTTTCCTTGGATGGAGAGATCGAGCGCGCCCTCACCGCCGAGCGGAGCCCTGCCCTTGGCGGTCAGACTGACGAAGCGGCCGGCGTTCAGGCTGGCATCGAGGCTGGTGTGGCGCCCATCGAGCGCGCCCTGCCCGGAGATCTCGATCGGCGGCAGGCCGGCGGAGCGGGTCTGTGGCGCGACGAGACGGGCGATACGGAGGCGCCAGGGGCCGGTCGGCGCCTCAGGCGTCCCCTTGATCGTGGCTTCCGCATCGAGCGTGCCGGAGAGATCGAGGGTCGGCGACGCCAGGCGCGCGGCCGAGAGCGGGACGTTCTGCGCGGCAAAGCGCAGGTCGAGCGCCTTGCCGGCCTGGCCGTCGAGCGTGATCCGGCCGCCATCCAGCGCAATCGCGAGATCGCGGATGGCGACGCCGCCATCGATCACGGTGAAGCTCGCCGGCTTGGCCAGCGCGATCTTGCGGCCGTCGCGGGTCGCCGTGAAGCTGGCAAGATCGAAGCGCACGGGATCGGCGACCGAAAGCCGGCCCTTGGAGGCGAGCGAAAAGCCGCGCGCATTGGCGTCGAGGCTGATGTCGCTGGAGTCCGCGCTACCCTTCGAGACAAGGCGGATCGCGCTCACCGGCTCGCCGGCGATGACGGCGCGATCGACCTGGACCGTGCCGTTGATCAGCGGTTTGCGCAGCGCGTCGACAATGCCGATGTCGGCATCGAGCCGATCGAGCGAAACGCTAGGCGCGACAAGCTTCTGCGCGCTGGCCTTGAGATCGAGATTCTGGCCGCCGGTCGGACGGGCCAGCTTCACGTCGGCCTCGATCCGGCCGCCGAGCTTGGCGAGTGCCAGCGCAGAGAGATCGTCGAGATTGCGGGCGGCGAGCTTGAGATTGCCTTCGGCGAGATTGGAAGCGTCGAGATCGAGCGCGCCATTCAGCGTGACCGAGCCGATGGCGATGTCGAGCTGCGGCAGCGCCCAGCCGCCGGGGTCGCGCTTGGCGAAACGGACGGCGCCGGTCGCCGGCCGGCCATCGACCTCGCCGGAGAGCTTGACGTCGCCGGTGAGCGCGCCTTGCAGGTCGCGCAGCACCGCATCGAGCGCGAGGCGCGGCACTGGCCGGCCAAGCGCGGTCGCGTTGCTGATCCCCGCCTTCAGCGTCGCGTCGAGCTTGTCGAGCGGGCCGGTCAGCGTCGCGTCGAACGCGCCCTGCCCCGACAGTTTCGGATCGGCGCGGCGCAGATCGGGAATGGCGATATTGGCGCGCAGGCTCGAGCCTTGCGCGCCGAGCGCACCGTCGGCGGTCGCTGCGACATGGGTTCCGGCGATGCGCAGGCCGTTGACGACGAGCCCGCTGCTGGCGGGCACGCGAATCTCGCCACCGAGCGAAAGCTTGCCGGCGAGCAGGCGGTCGAGTGCCTCCTGGCCGAGCGTCAGGGATTCGGCGCCGCCATCGAGCTTGACGGCATAGAGTTTCTTCTTTGGCTCGGCGTCGACATCGGCGCTGACAGCGGCCGCGCCCTTGAGCGAACGGCCGGCGAGTGTGCTGAGCCGGGAAAGATCCGGCAGCCGGGCCTGCACCTTGCCGAGGATGCGGGCCGGGTCGAGCCGGCCGGCATAGCCGAGCTCGGCGCCGCCGAAAGAAAGCTTCAGCGTCTCGAACTCGCCGCCACCGCCTTCAGAGGCCGTGCCGCGCAAGGTGAAGCGCAGGCGATCGCCGATGAAGCGCGCCAGGCCGGCGTCGGCGAGCGCGAGGCCGGAGGCCTCGCCATCGGAGACCAGCACGGTGCGCGTCGCCGGGTCGTTCAGCGCGCCGGTCGGCGTCGCCGTGAAGCTGAAGTCGAGCTTGCCGAGCTTGCCGGCCGGGACGCTCGCGCCTTCCGCCTGCAGGCTGGCCTTGACGCGCGGGCCGGCTGCCGGCCCGTTGATCGTCGCATCGAAGGCGAGCTTGGCGATCTCGGCGCCAGAAGCGACGGTGCGTCCCTCCGCATTGGGGCGCGCGGCGGCGGTGATCCTGAAGTCGAGGTTCTTGTCGGCGCGGTAGAGGCCGTTCACGTCGAGCCTCGCCAGTGCCGAGACCAGAGCCATCTGGTCGACCGAGACGGCGCCGCTATCGGCCAGGCCCACCGTACCGTCGAGCCGGGTCGAGCCCTCGAAGACCGGCGCGACCGGCGGCGGCATCAGGCCGGCGATGCGGGAATCAAGCGCAAGCAGGAGCCGCCGCCCCGCGCCCTGGCGGGTGAGATCGGCGGTGCCGTTGGCGCCGATGGTCGGGCCGGCAGTGAAGGCGAGCGTCGCGCGGAAGCGGTCGAGCGGGCCGTCACCGGTGAGGTCGAGCTTGACCGGCGGCCGATCCGGCAGGTCGGCGATGGTCGAGATCAGGCCGCCGGCCGGCTCGTCGAGCTTGACCGCGAGCTGGAGCTGCGTCGATTGCGGCACGAAGCGCAGGGTGACGTCGAGCGTGCCGCCCATGTCGAGACGGCGCCCGGCGAGTCGGAAATCCAGACCTTCGTTCGGTGGGCCGAGGCGGGCAGCTCCCGTCGCCGACAGCCTGGCGGGGGCGCCGATCACGGTCGGGCCGAGCGCCAGCTCGCCGAGCTGGAAGGCCTCGACGATCACCTTGAGCGGCAATTCGGGCAGGATCGGCGAATTGTCGGCCGGCGGCGGCGCGCCCGGCTCCCGCACAGGCTTGCGCAGGATCTCCAGCTTGCCGATCTCGAGGCGGTTGACCTCGAGCCGGCGCAGCAGCAGCGCCGAGCGCGTCCAGATCAGCCTCGCGCGATCGAGCCTGAGCCAGGGGCCGTCGCGATCGGAGATGACGATGTCGCGGATGGAGGCGTCCGAGGAGAGCGCGCCGTCGACGGCGCCGATCGAGACCTGGCTGCCGTCGGTGGAGAGCGCCTTGGAGATCAGGTCGGCCAGCACGCCGCGCTCGCCGGCGTTCTGGGCGAAGCCGCCGAGGCCAGTGAAGACGACCAAAGTCGCAGCGATGACCAGGGCTGCGATACCGGCGATCAGACGGGGGAAGCGGAGCGCGCCCATCAGAAGGCCTGCCCGATGCTGATATAGAGCGCGACCGGCTTGTCGCCCTTGCGCGGGTTGAGCGGAGCGGCGACGTCGAGCCGGATCGGTCCGATCGGCGTGTAATAGCGCAGCCCGAGGCCGGCGGCGTACTGGATCTTCTCCTTGAAGTTCGGGAACTCCGACGCGAAGGCCATGCCGGCGTCGAAGAAGGGCACGATGCCGATCGTGTTGGTGATCTTGATGCGCGCTTCGACCGAGGCTTCGAACAGGCTGCGCCCGCCGGTCAGGTGATTGAGCGGGCCGAGCGGCGAGAGCGTGCGATAGGCGTAGCCGCGCACCGAGCCGCCGCCACCGGCATAGAAGCGCCGCGTCGCAGGCACCTCGTCGAGATCGGCGCCTGCGATCGAGCCGAGCCCGATCCGGCCGGCGAGGACATAGCGGGCATCCTCGTCGAGCGCGTAATAGCCGGAGAGCGAGGCCTTGCTCTGGATGAAGGGCGCAGCGTTGTCGCCGAAGGCGGCATAGGGCGTCACCGAGGCGACGGCCCTGATGCCACGGGTCGGATCGAGCTGGTTGTCGGTCGAATCGTAGCGCAGCGAGAGCGGCACGCCGATCAGCGTATAATCGACCTGGCCGAGCACGTCGCTGGTCTGGCCACGCTCGGCCTCGACGCCGGCCTGGATCGAGAAGACGTCGCTAAAGCGATGGCGGATCGCGGCGGTGACGTTGGCGTAGCGCGCGGTATAGCCGCCATAGCGGTTGGTGCCGACGCGCTCGCGCACCCCGGTCGCGTCGATCAGGAGGTCGTTGCGGCTGCCGCCGAGCGCCGGTTTCAGGAAGCTCGCCGAAAAGCGGGCGCCGAGATCGGTCGGCTCGAAATCGCCGAAACGCTGGACCTTGGTGCCGTCGATCCGCGGCGCGAAGAAGACGGAGGCTTCGAGCCGCAATCGCTCGGCACCGCCGAACAGGTTGCGATGCTCCCAATAGGTCTTCACCGCCGGGCCGTCGATCGTCGAATAGCGAGCGGAGAAGCCGAGCAGATGCTTGGGTCGTTCGTTGACCTCGACGAAGATCGGCAGGTTGCCGGCCTGGTCCAGCCCCTTGGCTTCGCGGATGCGGATCGAGCCGACGGCCGGGATCGTCGCGATCGACTTGCGCGTGTCGGCCAGCGCCTTGGGCGAATAGGGTTCGCCCGGCTCCAGATAGATGAAGGAGCGGATCACCTCGGGCGGGATGTCGCCGGTCTCGGTGATCGAGACGTCGCCGAAGCCGGCCACCGGGCCGGGATCGACGAGGAGCGAGACGTCCATCGTCTTGGCGGCGTGGTCGACGACGGGGCGGACCTCGACGACGCGCGCGAGCGGGCGGGACTTGTTGCGCCAGTAATCGACCAGCGCGACCTGCGCCGCCCGGACCGAGGACGAAAGCGCGGGCGCGCCGGGCACGAGGCCGGAGACCTTGCCGGGGTCGGAGATCACCGTCGACGGATCGCGGCGTCCGCTCGCCACGATGTCGATGTTGCGCAGCGAGAATTGCGGCCCCGGATCGACGGTGACCACGACCGGGGCGGGAGCGCGGTTGCGGTAGCGCTCGGCTGTCGACGCCAGTCCGGGCGGCGGCTCGCCGGCCTGCGTCACCGCGACGCCGTCCACCGCGATCGCGACCTGCGCATTGAAATAGCCCTGGGCCCAGAGCGCATCGATCAATGGATTGATGTCGGCGGCGGCGCGGCGGGCCAGAGTCTCACCGTCGGGCGGGGCATCTTCGCGCAGGCGATAGAGCAGCGAGGCGTCCTGCATGCTGCGCTTCAGGGCGCTGGCATCGGGCACATCGCCGAGCTCGAACTTCAATTCATAGGGCAGCGTGGTCGCGCTGACCGGCGGCGGCTTGTCCTTGCTGCCGAAGAGGTTGAAGACGTCGAGCGACGACAGGTCGAAGGCACGGGCCGGCGAAATCTCACCGGCAAGCATCGCCGCGAAAGCAACCAAGCCTCCGCCGGCAATGCCGATCCTGCCCCTTCGCCATGACCGCATCAAACCTCCAACGCAACCCGACTAGAACGCAGCGAATGCGTTGATTTTGTGATCGCGCCTCCGATTGATCACAATTCGACGCTCGGGATCAGCTTACCGTCAACCGAAAATCTGAACGAATCGTTCGCCATCCGCGCTTTGCCGGATTTCTACGATCAGATCACGCTTGCTGCTCAATCACCCTGTTCTGCCAGCGCGAACGAGATCGCGGTGACCGGGTCGAGCCGGGCGATCACCGGACCGACCGTCGGCGCGAGCACGCCGCCGCAGAGGCTGCCCGTGGTGATGATCTGGCCGGCCTTGAGCGGACCGAGCGGCCCCTCGACCGGGCGATTCGCCCAGGCGAGCGCGGTGACCAGCGGATCGCCATTGGCATGCAGCGCCTGGCGGTCATAGAGCACGTCGCCATCGAGCTCGACCGTGCAATTCAGGGCCGGGACGTCGTCGAAGATGCTGAAAGGAACCTCGGGACCGAGCAGGTAGCCGCCATGCCCCATTGCATCGGCCAGCCAGAGCGGGAACGGCACATTGGTCCAGTCGGCGATGCGGCTCTCGACGATCTCGATCCCGACGAGGGCGGCGTCGCAATGGTCGATCAGCTCCTCGCGGGTATAGGGCTGGCCGGGGCGCAGCGGCATGTCGCGGCCGAGCCGGACGGCGAGCTCGATCTCGACGCGCAATTCGGCGCCGTGGACGCCGCGATAGGTGTCGCCGGACTTGAGATAGGGCCCCTGCATCAGCCCGGCCATCGGCCGGCCGCCCTCGCCGAGCGAGACCTTCCAGCCGGCGAGCGGATAGCCCATGCCCTTGTTGACCTCGGCCTGCGCGGCGAAGCCGGCATCGACATCGGCAGGGACCGGCAGGGTCGCGATATCGACCAGCTTGTGGCCGCGGCGGGCGGCGATGAAGGCGCCAGCAAGAGTCTCGGTCGTCACAGCCATGGTCGTCTCGTCCCCGTCACCATCATGGCGGAACCTCGCCGCCTCATCTTCTCTGGCTACAGCATCGACCGGCTTGCGGAAACCCAGGATTGGGACATGGACTATTTCCGGCTGGCGAGCACGACGCCGAGCACGGCGACCGCCATGCCGACGAGCTGGATCGGGCTCAGCGTCTCACCGAAGAGGATCCAGGCCTCGACCGCGACCGCCGGCGGCACGAGGTAGAGAAAGGTCGCGATGCGCGAGACCTGGCCGCGGCGGATCATCACGAGATAGAGCCCGATGCCGCCGAGCGAGAGCGCCAGAACCGACCAGGCCAGGACAAGGCCCATGGTCAGATTCCACTCGATCCGCATCGGCTCGAGCAGGAAGGCGAAGGGCAGCGTGAACAGGAAGGCGGCGATGTACTGCACCGCCGTCACCGTGCGCAGGTCGCCCTCGACGATGCGCGCCTTCTGCCAGAACGAGCCGAGCGTGACCGACAGCATGCCGACGACGTTGACGACGATGGGCAGCGCGACGGCATGAAGCGCCTCGGGCGCGACGCCGACCAGCTTCGGCTCCAGCACCAGCGCGATACCGACGAAGCCGAAAACGATGCCGAGCCAGCGGATCGGCGAGATGCTCTCGCGCATGATCAAGGGCGCAAACAAGGCCGTCAGGACCGGCTGCAGCCCAGCGATCAGGCCCGAGACGCCGGCCGGCAGGCCATGGCGCACCGCCCACCAGACGCCGCCGAGATAGATGGCATGCAGGAGGGTGCCGGCGACGACGCAATCGAACAGGGCGCGCCGCGTCTTCGGCCAGGGTGCCCCCATAGCGAAAGCGAGCACGGCGAGCGCCAGGCCGGCGCAGCCGAAGCGGACCGAGAGGAAGGTCAGCGCATCGGAATAGCGGGCCGAATAGCCGGCAACGATCCAGCCGCTCGACCAGAGGAAGACGAAGAGCGCCGGCGACAGGCGCAGGAAGAGCGGGGAATCGAACATGGCGGAGGCCTTCTACGGGCCTGATAGGCTGGAAAGCGGCAGCTGTCGCCGCATCTGGACGCCGTGGCGGCATGTTCCGTGCACCTGCCATCCGGTGCTCTTGCCACCGCGGCGGCGAACCACCAAAGATCGCGCCGTCGCCCGAGACCCGCATGTCGCTACGTTCCGTCCCTGCCCTCGCCTTCGAGCGCTTCATCGCCCATGACGGCTGGGCGATCGCCAGCCACATCGCGCTCTCGGTGCTGATGTCGCTGTTCCCGTTCCTGATCCTGATCACCGCGCTCGGGGGGTTCTTCGGTTCCCAGGCGGCGGCGGACGAAGCGGCTCAGCTGCTGCTGGAGGCATGGCCACGCGAGGTCGCGGAGCCGATCGCGCGCGAGGTCCGCTCGGTGCTGACCGCGGTGCGCAAGGACGCGCTGACGCTCGGCGCGATCCTGGCGCTGTATTTTTCGTCGTCAGGGGTCGAGGCCGTCAGGATCGGGCTCAACCGCGCCTATGAGGCCTATGAATGGCGCAGCTGGTGGCGCACGCGGCTGGAATCGATCGTCTACGTGATTGGCGGTGCGGTCTTCATGCTCGCCTTCTCGCTGCTGGTCGTGCTCGGTCCGCTGATCTGGCGCGGCATCGTCGGCTTCGCGCCCGCTCTCGCCCCGCTCGGCTTCCTGCTCGCCTTCCTGCGCATCGCCGGGGCGACCGTGCTGGTGGTGCTGGCGCTCAGCGTCGCGCACAAGCTGCTGCCGGCCCGCGCCCCGCATATCGGCGCGATGTGGCCGGGCATCCTGATGACGCTGGTGGTCTGGCTGATCGGCGGCGTCGGCTTCGGCTGGTATCTCGATTCCTTCGCCGGCGCCTATGTCACCACCTATGCCGGCCTCGCCACGGCGATGATCGCGCTGGTCTTCCTCTACTGGCTGGCGGCGATCTTCCTCTACGGCGCCGAACTCAACGCCGCGATCGCGCTGCGCCGGGCGCCGGAGAAGTCGAGCGGCGACGTTCTGAGCGGGTTGTGAGCTTTCGCCTTCAGGCCGTTAGACCGTCACGGTAGCGGCGGCTGCCGGAGAAACTCTCCCCTGTATCCATCTCGACGTCGAAATCGCCAGAGGGCTTGCCGGCGATGCGCCGGATACGGGCCGCATTGACCAGCCTCGTGCGATGGATGCGGGAAAAACCGAGCGGGCGCAGCCGCTCCTCCTCCGCCTGCAGCGTCGCGCGGATCAGGTGGCGCTTGCCGCTCGCCAGGCAGTACTCGACGTAATTTCCGGCTGAGACGACCGCGACGATCTCGGCCGGCTCCAGCCGCAGATCGACCGTGCCGTCGCGCAGCCAGAAGCCGGCAGGCGCAGCAGCTGCGACGGCCGGCGCTTGCGGCTGCGGGCGCCTCCGCCAGAGCTCGCTCAGCCAGAACAGAGCCGCGAGCAAGAGGTAGACGAGAATATCCTTGCGCAACTCGTAGAACAGGTTGCCGCCGGAGAAACCGAAACCATAGCTGCCGGCGCCGGCGGCCCAGTAGCCAAGCTTGCGCAGCAGAACCATACCGCAGACATGCACGGCCGAGAAAGCGAGGATCGCAGCGGCGTGCAAAGGTCCGAGGAGCCATGGCCGACGGGGCCAATTGAGCGAGACCAGCACCAGCCGATGGACGAGCGGCGCCAGCGCGACGACCAGGACGCCACTCGAAATTTCCCAAAGCAGGGGTTGCCACAGCGGAACGGCGCGGCCGAGGCGGCTGAGATCGTGCGAGGTCGAGAACGCGTTGACCAGACAGGTCAGGGCGGTGCCCAACGCGATCGCCAGATAGGGCGGCCAGCCCCGGAGACGACCCGAGCCGCCATTCGTCACGGCCGCGTCGCCGCTCGTCCCAGCGCGCTGGCTTTCATCCCGCAGCATCGACTGCTCGTCCCGCACCGTCTCGACCTGCGCGCTGGCATGCCGGCCTGCTCGGGGCGAGCAAGGGACCACCGTCATGCGGACACAAGCCGATCATTCGCCACCACAGAGCGCCGGGCGGCGCCTGGATCTCGACTGGATCAGGATCGGCGCCTTCGGCCTGCTGATCCTCTACCATACCGGCATGCTCTATGTGTCATGGGGCTTCCATGTGAAGAGCACCCACCGTCTGCGCGAGCTCGAGCCGCTGATGCTGCTGCTCAACCCGTGGCGGATGGCGCTGCTCTTCCTGGTCTCGGGCGCCGCGACGCGCTTCATGCTCGGCAAATACGAAGTCGGCGTCCTCGCGCGGCGACGCTCCGCGCAATTGCTCATTCCCCTCGCCTTCGGCATGCTGGTGGTGGTGCCCCCGCAATCCTGGGCGGAGATCGTCGAGAAGCTCGGGTTTTCAGGCGGCTATGCCTCGTTCTGGCTCGGACACTATCTCGCCTTCGACCAAAGCTTCTGCCGGATCGAGAACAGCCGGCAGGTCTGCATCATCCTGCCGACCTGGAACCACCTCTGGTTCGTCGCCTATCTCTGGCTTTACACGATGGTGCTCGCCGGCCTGCTTGCGCTGGCGCCCGGTCTAGCTAGACGCGGGGAGCGGCTGCTGGAGCGTGCCCTGCCCGGCCTGCTCCTGCTTCTCGGGCCAGCGCTGCTACTCGGGCTCAATCGCTTCCTGGTCTTCCCGGCCGCACCACCGACCTACATCGTCGTCGGCGACTGGTACCAGCACGTCCTTTACGGCTTCTGCTTCCTGTTCGGCTTCCTCGCCGCGCGCTCGCAAGCGCTGGCCGAGCGGACCGAGCGCCTGCGCTGGCTTGCGCTCACCCTCGCCGTTACAGCCTTCCTCGCCACGCTCTGGCTGCGCGCACAGCCGCCGGGCGAGTTCCAACGCCTGGTTAGGCCGTTCGTCTATGGGCTCGACCAATGGTGCTGGATCATCGCGATCCTCGGCTTCGCCCGGCGGCATCTGTCGCGGCGCGACGGGCCCGTCCGGCGCAATCTCGTCGATGCCGTGTTCTGCTGGTACATCGTCCACCAGACCGCCATCATCCTCGCGGCGCACTGGCTCAAGCCCCTCGCCCTACCCGTTTGGCAGGAGGCCGCGCTGATCATCGCGATGACCACCCTGAGTTGCGCCGCGAGCTACGAAATCGCCAGGCGAATCAGCTGGCTGAGACCGTTGTTCGGGATCGCGACGGACAGGCGCAGGCGCCTGCCCGCTTCGGGCTGTCAGCCCTCGAGCGCCTCGACCACGTCCTCATAGGTGCGAAGGCCCGTGCGCGGGGCGTAGACCAGCACGGCCATGTTGCCGGGCGCGTGCTCGTTCTTCCACATCTTGTGGTGGGCGAGCGGAATCTTGTCCCAGGGGAAGACCTCGGACATGCAGGGGTCGACGCGGCGGTCGATGACGAACTGGTTGGCGGCGCTCGCCTGCTTGAGATGGGCGAAATGCGAGCCCTGGACGCGCTTCTGCCGCATCCAGACATAGCGGGCGTCGAAGGTGATGTTGAAGCCAGAGGTGCCGGCGCAGAACACCACCATGCCGCCGCGCTTGGCGACGAGGCAGGAGACCGGGAAGGTCGCCTCGCCAGGATGCTCGAAGACGATGTCGACGTCCTTCTTGCCGGTGATGTCCCAGATCGCCTTGCCGAACTTGCGGGCTTCCTTGGTCCACTCGGCATATTCAGGCGAGTTCACCGTGGGCATCTGGCCCCAGCACTTGAAGTCCTTGCGGTTGATCACGCCCTTGGCGCCGAGGCCGAGGACGTAGTCGCGCTTGCTCTCGTCGGAGATGACGCCGATCGCGTTGGCGCCGGATGCCGCGCAGAGCTGCACGCCGAAGACGCCGAGGCCGCCGGAGGCGCCCCAGATCAGCACGTTGTCGCCCGGCTTGATCGTGTGCGGGGCGTGGCCGAAGAGCATGCGATAGGCAGTCGCCAGCGTCAGCGTGTAGCAGGCCGATTCCTCCCAGGAGAGGTGCTTCGGCTTCAGCATCAGCTGGCGCGACTGCACCCGGCAGAACTGGGCGAAGGAGCCGTCCGGCGTCTCATAGCCCCAGATGCGCTGGGACGAGGAGAACATCGGGTCGCCGCCATTGCACTCCTCATCGTCGCCGTCGTCCTGGTTGCAATGGACGATGACCTCGTCGCCGACCTTCCAGCGCTTCACCTTGGAGCCGACGGCCCAGACGATGCCGGAAGCGTCGGAGCCAGCTATGTGAAGCTGGCCCTTATGCACGTCGAAGGGCGAGATCGGCTGGCCGAGGCCGGCCCAGATGCCGTTGTAGTTGACGCCGCCGGCCATCACGAGGAGCAGAACCTCCTCCTCGCCGATCGACCAGGTCGGCACGACCTCGACCTTGAAGCTGTCCTGCGGCGGGCCATGGCGCTCGCGGCGGATCGTCCAGGCGTACATGTTGGCCGGGACATGCCCGAGCGGCGGAAGTTCGCCGAGCTCGTAAAGATCCTTCAACGCGGGCTTCGCGACGGGTTGCAGCTGTGCCATCGGCTCTTTCTCCCTTGTCGCCACGCCGCTGATCCGGTGGCGTTACCGGCATCATGCAGACGATTGCTGCGCTGCGCCATACGCCTATCGAATTATGCCGCAGCGCAAAAAACAAGTGGAAATGCGGAAGGTTCCGGCAGAACCTCAGCCAGCCCTCCCCGCCGCCAGCTGATAGTTCACGTCGAGATCGCGCGAGCGCGACCAGCGATCGGCGAGCGGGTTGTAGGCGACGCCCTCGCGGGCGAAGACCGAGAGCCCGCCGGCCTCGATCGCCGTCTCGAGCTCTTCCGGCGTCACGAACTTCTCCCAGTCATGCGTGCCGCGCGGCAGCCAGCGCAGGATGTATTCGGCGCCGACGATGGCGAGCGCATAGGATTTCAGCGTGCGGTTGAGCGTCGCCATGACGAGCAGCCCGCCCGGCTTCACCGCCGCGCAGCAGGAGGCGACGAAGGCCTCGACATCGGCGACATGCTCGACCACCTCCATGGCAAGCACGATGTCGAAGCGCGCACCCGACGCGACGACCGCCTCGATCGTCTCTTCGCGATAGTCGACCGCGATGCCGGCCTTCTCCGCATGGGCGCGCGCCACCGCGATATTGGTCGTGGCCGGGTCGAGCCCGGTGACCTCGGCGCCCAATCGCGCCAGCGGCTCGCAGAGCACGCCGCCGCCGCAGCCGATGTCGACGAGGCTCAGCCCCTCCAGCGCCCGCAGCGATTTCGGATCGCGGCCGAAGCGTTCGCAAGCGAGGTCGCGGATGAAGGCGAGGCGCACCGGATTGAACTTGTGCAGCACCGCCATCGGCCCCTTCGGGTCCCACCAGCTTTTGGCCAGCGCATCGAAGCGCGCGACCTCGGCCGGATCGATGGTGGAGGCGCTCGCGGCGGCAGCCATGCCTGATCCTTCCTACTGAAGCCGGCCTCATGCCGACGATCTGCCTGGACCCCTACACCCGGAGCGAAAAACAGGCGAGCGCGACGCATGGCCTCGCCCTTGCTGCCGCCCCGCCTATCTCGTATATACAACCTTGATGAAGATCGTATGGGACGAACCGAAGCGGCTCGCGAACATCGCCAAGCACCAGCTCGATTTTGCCACGCTCGATCTCGACTATTTTTTGCGGGCGGTGGTTTTACCGGGGCATTCCGGGCGAATGCGAGCCGTTGGTGTCTATGACGGCGTGCTTGTGACAGCCGTTATCTTCGTACCTCTCGGCTCGGAAGCCATCTCGGTGATCAGTATGCGCCCCGCCAATCCCAAGGAAAGGAGGCATCTTAATGCCTAAGCTCCAAAAGGAATTTGTCCCAGGCCAAGGCTACAGCAAAGAGGATTGGGACGCGGTCTCCGATAATCCGGAATGGACCGGGGAGGATTTCCGCAAAGCTCGTCCTTTTGCCGATGTCTTTCCTGACCTGGCCGCCAGCTTCAGAGAAGAGATTCGTAAACGCGGCCCAGCCCGGACGAAGGAAGCGATCTCGATCCGGCTCGATATGGATCTGGTCGAGAAGCTCCGGGCGAGCGGGCCCGGCTGGCAGTCGCGGGTCAACGACGCGCTGCGCGAATGGCTCGAGAAGAACGCCGCATAAAGACACGCCGCATTGACAGCACCGCCTGCGCCCGGCATGGACACCCGCCCTCGCCGTGCGAGGGCGCTATTTGTCCCGGCCCGCGCCGGGTCCGTTGCTGAGAGCTCTTGGACGTCATGGCCCGTCTGGTGATGAAATTCGGCGGCACTTCGGTCGCCACTGTCGAGCGCATCAAGAACGCGGCCCGTCACGTCAAACGTGAATTCGACGCCGGCAACCAGGTTGCGGTCGTGGTCTCGGCGATGTCCGGCAAGACCAACGAGCTCGTCGCCTGGTGCAAGGAAGCGGCGCCCGTCTACGACCAGGCCGAATACGACACCGTCGTCGCCTCCGGCGAGCAGGTCACCTCCGGCCTGATGGCGATCGTGCTGCAGGAGATGGGGCTGCCCGCCCGCTCCTGGCAGGGCTGGCAGATCCCGCTCTACGGCTCGGACGCGCATGGCTCGGCCAGGATCGAGGGCGTCGACGGCGCCGGCATCCTCGCCGGTTTCGACCGCAATCGCGAGATCGCGGTCTGCTCCGGCTTCCAGGGAATCAATCCTCGCAGCCAACGCATCGTCACGCTCGGCCGCGGGGGTTCGGACACCAGCGCGGTCGCGCTCGCCGCGGGCCTGAAGGCCGATCGCTGCGACATCTACACTGATGTCGACGGCGTCTACACCACCGATCCGCGCATCGTCCCGAAGGCGAGGCGGATGGACAAGGTCTCGTTCGAAGAGATGCTGGAAATGGCCTCTCTCGGCTCGAAGGTGCTGCAGGTGCGCTCGGTCGAGATCGCCATGGTTCAGCGCGTGCCGACCTATGTGCGCTCCTCCTTCGACGACCCAGAAAATCCCAATCCAGGCACCCTCATCTGCGACGAGGACGACATCGTGGAACAGCAGATCGTCACCGGCATCGCCTTCTCGCGCGACGAAGCCCAGATCACGCTCCGGCGCGTGGCCGACAAGCCCGGTGTCGCCGCGGCGATCTTCGGGCCCCTGGCCGATGCCAACATCAATGTCGACATGATCATCCAGGTCGTCTCCGACGATCAGGCGACCACCGACATCACCTTCACCGTGCCGACCGCCGATTACGAGCGCGCCAAGGGCCTGCTCGAATCGAAGCACGACGTCATCGCCTACCAGACGCTGCAGGGCGCGACCGACGTGGTGAAGATCTCGGCGATCGGCGTGGGCATGAGGAGCCATGCCGGCGTCGCGGCGCGCGCCTTCCGCGCGCTGGCCGAGAAGGGCATCAACATCCGCGCCATCACCACCTCCGAGATCAAGTTCTCGGTGCTGATCGACGCCGCCTATACCGAGCTTGCGGTGCGCACCCTGCACTCGCTCTACGGGCTCGACGCGACCTGAGAACGCGGCGAGATTTCGGCGGCGCTGCCCTGTTCGTGCCGCCGGATTGTCATGAAATGACCTGATGGCGTCCAGCCTCTCGTCCTATCGCTGGTGTTCAATCGTCCTTTCCGCAACCGATGGAAGGACATGCCCATGCGTATGATCACGATCGCTGCCGCAAGCGCCGCCGTAATCCTCGCCGGCGCCGCCAATGCGCAAGCGCCGTCGGCGGAGCTCCCCTCGGCCAAGCCGCCCGCCTCCCCGCAGGAAGCGCCCGCGAGCGCGCCGACGATCACCTCGGTCAAGGTGGTGGAGATCGACGAGCTGCCCGAGGCCAGCAAGGCACAGGTCAACCAGCTGGTGGCGACGCGCACCGCCGACGAGCTCGAAAAGCTGCGCCAGGCCATCGAGAAGGCGCCCGCCGTGAAGTCCGCCGTGGAGGCCAAGGGCTTCTCGGCGCGCGACGTCGTCCTGGCCCAGGTGAACAACGACGGCGAGCTGACGATCGTCACCAGGAAGACGAGTTGATCGAGCCGCAGCCGATCGGCTCGCAGTAGGATCCGAAACGCGTAGCGAACCCGGGACGGATTATGTCCAGAACGGGTTCGCCGCCTCGAATCTGCGCCAGCGCCGCTTGAGCTTGCGGCCGGCCTCGATGGTGTGGCGGGATTGCCAGCCATGGATGGCGCCAGCAGCGAAATGCAGCTCCGGCTTCGGTGCCTTGCCGCCGCGCAGCTCGGCGAGGAGATGCTGCGTCGTCGCCGCATCGTTGGCGAGGCCCAGCGCCTCCTGCAAGCGAGACAAGCGGCCGAGATATTTGCGTGCCGCCGAGCCCTCGTACAACGGCAGGAAGAATTCGGCGGTGTAGCGCAGCTTCTTCAGCGCCAGCCGCAATTGATGGCGCGCCTCGGGCCGGAGGCTGCCGAAACCGCGGCCGCGTTTCAGCGCCTGGCGATGCGTTCGCGCCAGCACCCGCACGGCGAAATCGGCCGCCGGCTCGGCCAGCACCGCCATGGCCTCGCTGGGCAAGCCGCTGCGCCAGCCGCGGCGCTCGATCAGCGCGCCGAAGGAGAGCAGGAAGCGGCTCGTCTGCGGATTGGCCAGCCGCTCCGCGATCGCGGCATAGCTCGTGGCCTGAAACGGCTCCGCCGCCTTGCGCAACGCCAGCAGTCCGGCATCGTCGAGGCCTTCAGCCTCGATATCCGGCACGGTCTGGGTGATGAAGACGTCCCAATTGCGGGCTGGCCCCAAAACATGGCCGAGGCGTTTCGCTTCCCGCCCGATCGGCTCAAAAGCGGGCGATGCGACCTCGCGCTTCAGCACCGACAGTGCCGAGCGCAGGCGACGCAGCGACACGCGCATCTGGTGGACGCCTTCCGGCCCGGATTGGGTCGTCACCGGCGCGAGATTGCCGAGCAGCTGCTGGTAGGTGTTGCCGAGGATCGCAGCGATCGCCGCGTCGGCATTGTCATGCGCGCCGAGTTCGATCGGCTTGGTCTTCACCGCCCGCGGCAAGCGTGCGAATGCGAGCCCGTAGCCGCGCGCCGACTTGCTTTGCGTCGCGACCTGCAGCGGCACGATATCCAGCATGGCCAGCCCGAGCTCGTAGAGTGCCGCCGCCTCGCCCTCCTTGAGCTCGAGCTCGACCTCGCTCACCGGCAGGCTCTTCTCGCCGGCCTCGATCATGCCGTCGTCGAAGGCGATCTCGATCAGCGCGCCGGCATAGTCGAGCCGGCGCAGGCGCCGCCTGATCCGCGTGGCGAAGACCGGCGCGAGCTGGCCAGCCGACAGGCTCGCCAAGGGCTCGCCGATCTCGGCGAGCGGCAGAAGCGACAGGTCGAGCGTGCCGTCCGGCAGCGCGACCTCCCATTCGTCGCGCGCCAGCGGATCGCTTGAGCCGGAGCGCTTCAGCGTCTGAACGTGGCGCTTGCCGCTGCGGCGCACGCGTAGCGCCAGGCCATTGCGGTCGAGCAGACGGTCGGGCGTGTCGTAATAGACCGCATCGAGCCGGCGGGTGACGCCCTGGTTGCGGGCATGGCGCGCGATCAAGTCCGCGCCGCGCAGCGTCTCCAACGCCTCGGGCGAAGCGGCCAGTTTCAGCTCGATTTCCCGCGGCGGGCCGCTCTTGGCCGGTGCCGGAGACAGATCCTGCGCAGGTGCGGCAGGCTCGTTGTTCGGCACGGCGTCCAAGGTTTCTCTCCACTGGGCGTTGCGCGACGGAATGGTGGCGGCAACTTGGCACCACTCCGCCCGGATGTGAACCCGGGCGAAGTGGTTAGCGCGTCAAAGCGCGCGAAGGATCGCAGCTTCGACTGGCGAATAGAGGCCGCCCTCGCGGTCGAGGCTCAGTGGCTCGCGCGGCAGCAGCGGCGGCTGGGCCAGAAAACGCGGCATTGTGCCGCGATGCGGCTGCGCGCAATGCACCAGGAAGGGATGGCAGAGATAGACCGTGCCGGCCTGCCCGGTCGCCAGCACCTCATCGCGCCCGGCGCTGCCGGCGAAGCCGTCGGCCGCCAGTTCGCGCAGCGATAGTCCCGCTTCTCCTGCCGGCGCGAGCTGGCGGGCGATATCATGATGCGAGCCCGCCCTTATGCGCGTCGGCGCATCCTCCACGCCGACATCCGAAAACAGGAAGAGCATCAGCAGCGCCCTGCCCTTCGAGGCGAGGTTGACGCGCCAGTTCATGAAATTGGGATCGTCGAAGCCGAAGCTGACATCAACGTGCCAGCCGGTATCGCCCGGGTCGTCCGCAGAAGGAAAACGCACCGGGAAGGTGCCCATGGCCCGGCAGGGCAACCAGCGCCCCGCGCCGACCAACTGGTCGAAGGCAGAATGCAGGCGTGGCGTGTTAGCCGCTGCGACGAAGGGCGCGTCCGTGTACATGCCGAGCCGGATCACCGGCCTGGTCCAGCTCGCCGGGTCGCTCGGATCGCAGCCGAGATCGCGCCAGAGGATGGCGCGAACCTCCTCGGCGAGTGCGGGCGGGAAAGCGCGGTCGAGGCGGACGAAGCCGCGCTCGACGAAATGGGCGATCTGCGCGTCGTCGAGCGCGCGCGCACCGAATTCAGGATGAGTCATTGATGGACGTCTTTCGAGATCGGCCAGCCGAGACGCCCGCCGCGCGGGCAGGCTGGCAAGGGACCTTCGGACGCAAGGCGCGTCCGTTTGCGGAGCCGGGGCGCGAAACGCGCGTCAGGCCCGAAGTTAGGTCAGGCGAGATCGAAGACGGCGAACATCATCATGGCACCGGCAGTATCGCAGCCGCGCCCTACCCGATCAACCCGCGAGCGGGAATCTGAGCCGAAAGGCGCGCTGGCCAAGCCGGCGGCAGCGCTGCAACGATGCGGGCCTTCCCGGATTCGGGCCCGAAGATTGAATGCGGATCGCCATCCTCTCCGACATCCACGCCAACCGCGAGGCGTTCGAGGCGGTGCTGGCGGCCGTGCGCCGGCTGGAGCCCGATCGGCTGGTGCTGCTCGGCGACATCGTCGGCTATGGCCCCGAGCCCGGTTTCTGCGTCGATGCGGCGCGCGAGCTCGTCGCGGCCGGCGCGATCGCGATCCGCGGCAACCATGACGAAGCCGCGGTGCACGGCTCATCCGGCATGACGCCGAATGCCCATGAGGCGGCGCTCTGGACCAAGGGACAGCTCAACGCCGAGCAGAGCGCTTTCCTGGATGATCTGCCCCTGACGGTGGAGCTCGACGGCGTGCTCTTCGTCCATGCCAGCGCCCGCGATCCTGCCGCCTGGCACTATGTCCGCGATCTCCGCAGCGCCGAGGCCTGCCTCGCGGCGACGGACGCCGCGACGATCATCTGCGGCCACACCCATCTGCCGACGATCTTCTACGCCAGGGCCGGACGCGAGCCGGTGGCGTTCATCCCCTTGCGCAACGTGCCGGCGCCGCTTTCGGCCGTGCACCGGCATGTCGTCGTGGTCGGCGCCGTCGGCCAGCCGCGCGACGGCGACCCGGCCGCCTGCTTCGCCCTGCTCGACACGCAGGCGCGCGAGGTCACCATGGTGCGCGTGCCCTATGACAGCCAGGACACCGCGCGGAAGATCAGGGCGGCGGGCCTGCCTGACTGGCTCGGCCTGCGCCTGCAGATCGGCAGATAGGGAGACGGGATGGAACGGCCTCACACCGGCTCGGTCATCGACGGCTTCACGCTCGGCGAGCGTCTGAAGGCTGGCGGCATGGCGAGCCTCTGGCATGCGACGCATCCCGGTCACCCCGGCCCGCTCGTCGTGAAGATCCCGGTGCTCGATCCCGGCGCCGACGTCTCGGCCATCGTCGGCTACGAGACCGAGGTGCTGATCCACAAGCGCCTGTCGGGGCCGCATGTGCCGCGCTTCGTCGCTTCGGGCGAGCTCTGCCGTATTCCTTTCATCGCCATGAGCCTTGTCGCTGGGGAGAGCCTGGCAGACCGCATCAAGCAGGCTCCCCTGCCCTTCGCCGAGGTCCAGCGCATCGGCATCGCGATCGCGACGGCGCTGGCCGATCTGCACCGGCAGAACGTCGTCCATCTCGACCTCAAGCCCGAGAACGTGATCCTGACCGACAAGGGCGCGGTGCTGCTCGATTTCGGCCTCGCCCGCCATGCCGAACTGCCGGACCTGCTCGGCGAGGAGAGCTCCGAGCCGATGGGGACATCTGCCTATATCGCGCCTGAGCAGGTGCTGGGCGAACGCTCCGACCCGGCGAGCGATCTTTTCGCGCTCGGCTGCCTGCTCTACCAGATGGCCTGCGGCGAGGAGCCGTTCGGCCGGCCCAAGACCGTCCCCGGCATGAAGCGGCGGCTCTATCACGCGTCCAAGCCGCTGCGCGTCGTCAATCCGCAGGCACCGGCCTGGCTCGAGGCGATCGTCGCACGCTGCCTCGAGGTCGATCGCGGCCGGCGTTATGCCGATGCGACCAAGCTCGCCTTCGACCTGCGCCATCCCGAGCAGGTCACCGTCGCGCGCAGGCGCCCAACCGCCGGGGAACGCAGCCTCGGTAAGCGGCTGGTCGATCTGTTCCAGAAGCGCGACGAGGCCGAGGTCACCGGCGCCCCGACGGTGGCGCGACGCAGGGCCGGCCCCTCGCTCGTGCTCACCGCCGTCGACCTTTCGGAGGGCCCGGATGCGCTCGCCGCGGCGATCCTGGCCGAGACCGGCCGGCTGCTGGCCGCCCGCCCGGATTCCGCACTCGCCTGCCTGACGGTGCTGAAGACCGAGATCATCGGTGAGACCAAGACCGTCGATGCGGAAGGGCGCTCGCTCTATATCGGGCGGCTGGTGGCGCTGAAGGACTGGGCCCGGCCGCTGCACCTGCCCGAGGACCGGGTCAGCTATCACGTCATCGAGGCGGTCAGCGCCGCGGATGCGATCCTGCGCTATGCCGAGCATAACGACATCGACCATATCGTGCTCGGCGCCCGCTCCTCCTCGGCGGTGCGCCGCCATCTCGGCAGCGTCTCGACCAAGGTCGTGGCGGAAGCGCTGTGCTCGGTTTCGGTGGTCCGGGTAAAGACTGGCGCGGAGGCGTGAGCGATGTCGCGTTGACCTCTCCGCCTCTCCTTCCGAATATGCCCGACATGCAGGCAGCCTCCTCCGCCCCGCCCGAATTCGATCCCGCTCGGCTGGACGCCTTCCTGCGCGCTGTCCTGCCCGGCCGCGCCTCAGGACCAATGGCGATCGAACGGATCAGCGGCGGCCAGTCGAACCCGACTTTCTTCCTCTCCTATCCCGAGGCCGGCACACGACTCGTGCTGCGCAAGAAGCCGCCGGGGCCGCTGCTGCCCTCGGCCCATGCCGTCGAGCGCGAATACCGCATCCTGAAGGCGCTCGCCGGCTCGGCCGTGCCGGTGCCGCCGGCATTGCTGCTGCACGAGGCGGACGATGTCGTCGGCACGCCGTTCTACCTGATGGAGCGGCTGGAAGGCCGCGTTTTCCACGACACCGCCCTGCCCGGCGTCGCGCCTCACGAGCGGCGCGCCATGTATTTCGCCATGGCCGAGGCGCTGGCGGCGCTGCACGGCTTCGACTGGCAGGGCGCCGGCCTCGCCGATTTCGGCAGACCCGGCAATTACTATGCCCGCCAGCTGGCGCGCTGGGGCCGGCAATGGCGCGAGACCCGGACGCGGGAGATCCCGGCGATCGACCGGCTGATCGACTGGCTCGGCGCCAATCTCGACGAGACGTCGGACACGACCATCGTCCATGGCGATTTCCGGCTGGGCAACCTGATGTTCGCGCCCGATGCGCCGAAGGTCGTCGCGGTGCTCGACTGGGAGCTCTCGACGCTCGGCCATCCGCTCTCCGACGTCGCCTTCTCCTGCCTGCCCTGGCATTCGACGCCGCAGATGTATGCCGGCATCGTCGGGCTCGACCGCGAGGCGCTGGGGATACCGACGCAGGACGAATACATCGCGCGCTATTGCGCCGCCGCCGGGCGGGCTGAAGGGCCGGGCCGCTTCCACCTCGCCTTCTCGCTGTTCCGCTTCGCCGTCATCCTCGACGGCATCGCCGCGCGGGCGAAGACCGGCAACGCCGCCGCGGAGAATGCCGTCGCTGTGGGCGCGATGGCGGAGAGTTTTGCCGAGCGGGCGGACGCGCTGGTCGCAGGTGATGGCTAGTTTGTTTCTCTGGTCGTCCCGGGCGACCGCAGGGAGACCCGGGACCCATTCCGGAACCTCTATCGGAAAGGCTCCGGAATGGATCCCGGATCGGCGCCGCTTCGCGGCTTGTCCGGGATGACTAGGTAAGGATTGGGAGAAGAGTGATGGATTTCGCCTATTCGGCCAGGGTCGAGGAGCTGCGCGCCAAGCTGCAGGCCTTCATGGACGCCCATGTCCAGCCGGCCGATGCCGCCTGGAAGCACGAGGTCGAGGCCAACAGATATCCCACCGCACTGATCGATGGTCTCAAGGCCAAGGCGAAAGCCGAGGGGCTGTGGAACCTGTTCCTGCCGGCGCTCAAGCCGGATGAGCCCGGCACGCGGCTGACCAATCTCGAATACGCCCCGCTCGCCGAGATCATGGGCCGAATCTACTGGTCCTCGGAGGTGTTCAATTGCAATGCCCCCGACACCGGCAACATGGAAATCCTGCACATGTTCGCGACGCAAGAGCAGCGCGAACGCTGGCTGAACCCGCTGCTCGATGGCGAGATCCGCTCCTGCGTCGGCATCACCGAGCCGGGCGTCGCCTCTTCCGACCCGACCAATCTGCAAACCACCATCATCCGCGACGGCGACCATTACGTGATCAACGGCCGCAAATGGTGGACGACCGGGGCGCTGCACCCCAAGGTGAAATTCTGCATCGTCATGGGCCTGTCCGATCCGCGGCCCGACGCCGATCCGCACAAGCGCCACAGCATGATCATCGTGCCGATGGATTCGCCCGGCCTGACGGTGATGCGCAACCTGCCGCTGCTGAACCATTATTCGATCGAGGGCCACACCGAGACCGATTTCACCAATGTCAGGGTGCCCGCTGCGAACCTGCTGGGCGAGGAAGGCGCGGGCTTCGCACTGGCACAGGCGCGGCTCGGGCCGGGGCGCATCCACCATTGCATGCGCACGATCGGCCAATGCGAGGTCGCGCTCGAACTGATGGTCGAGCGCGCGCTGGAGCGCAAAGCCTTCGGCCGCAACCTCGCCGACTACGCCAATGTCCAGGACTGGATCGCCGAGGGACGCATGGAGATCGACCAGGCCCGCCTGCTCTGCCTGCGCGCCGCCTGGATGATGGACAAGCATGGCAACAAGGCCGCGCGCACCGAGGTCTCGGCGATCAAGGTCGCGGCGACGCGGCTGCAAACGAAAATCGCCGACCGGGCGATGCAGGTGTTCGGCGCCGGCGGGCTCTCCAACGATACCCCGCTCGCCTTCATCTACTCCTGGGGCCGGGCCCTGCGCTTCATCGACGGGCCGGACGAGGTCCACCTGCGCACCATCGCCCGCGCCGAGATCAAGAAGCGCAAGGAAAGCAACCGCAGCACCTTCGCGGAACAGGGCGTGCTGCGGCCTTGGGTGAAGGGGGCGAGCTAGCGCTCAATCGGCCGCGACGGGCGGTCCGGCGAGCTGGACCGCGACGGTGCCGAACCAGCGCGTCTCGACCTCGAAGCGGACCGGCACGGGAAACTCGCCGCCCTCGCGCAGCGCGATCAGGACCGAGCCCTTCAAGGGCCGCATCGCCGCCTCGCGATCATCGTCATGCCGGAAGCCGGCGATCGTCCGGACGGTGAAGCCGCAGCGCAGCGCGCGGCCGTTCAACGGGCCGTGGTCGGCGACCTGCACTCTCGCCGTGGAGGTCATGACCGCGACCGAGCGGCGGCGGCCGTCATAGATGGCCGTCGAGCCGTCGCAGGTCTCGCTCTCCGCCACCTTCTTCAGCATCCCGGCGACGCCGGAGAGCGAGTCGACCGTGCCGCGGATCAGTTCGGGCGAGACGGACTCGCGATCCTCGTTCGACGGCTCCTGCCGCCGGATCGTCGGCACGCCGCGCGGATAATGCATCTCGCTGACATAGGCCCGGCCGCGCCATGAGCCGTTCGCCTGATAGAACCGCGGCTCGGGGCCGCCGCGGCCCCAGCGGCCTTCGACCTTGCCGGATTGCTCGGCCGCCCCGACGAGCTGCGCCGCCCGGTAGGGGCGCGTGCGGATCTCGATGCGATAGCCGGCGCGGTCGAGCATCGAGGTCACCTCGATCTCGCCGAGCGTGACCCCGCCCAGCACCGTGACATCGTAGCGAAGGTGCATCTCGCGCGCCGAGGCGGCCGAGGGCGCGGCGCAGGCGAGCGCCCCGGCGATCAGAGCGCCTGCCGCGATGGCCCGTGCCTGTCTCGCTGCGATACCGGCTGCCCTCCCGCCGCGCCCGGGCATCATCGCCGTCGCCGGAGAGGCTGCACAGCCTTGCAGCCGCTGCGCGTCGTTGCTGTCGAAGTCGCGCCCGAGCATCCGCATCATCCCGCACAGGACCTGCCGGCCCCTTCCCTCCGCGTGAGCGCCCGGTGTTACAGGGCCAAGGCGATGTGCCGTTGTAGCGCGGACGACGAGAGCCCCGCCATGCACGAAGGCGCGACGGGTTGCGGTTCGTCGATTGCGCAATGCAGACGCCGGCGCCGGGGGCCCGCCAACGCCGCCCGGTCAGTAAGGCGTGACGTTTGCCGGGACCGTGACGACGGTTTGATCGCGCGGAAGCGGCGGCGCCGCGGGTTTCGTCCTGCCGAGCAGCTCGAGGAGCGGCAGCACCGGATCGCGCGCAAGTTCGCGAATGACACGCCGCTCCAGCCAATTGAGCCGCCAAGGCAGCACGGCCGCCTTGAGGAGGCGGCCGCGATTCCTCAGCTCCAGCCCGTCCGGCGGCCCTTTTCCCAGCGCTTCCTTCATCAAGGCCGCCCGGACGAAATCCAGGCCTGCAAGCGCCATCACGTCCATCCGGAACCAGAAGCGCGGATTGCTCTCGATGAAGAAGACCTGACCATCCGCACGCTCACGCAGGTCGAACCCGATCACTCCATCGAGCGCGAGATGCGTTGCGACGAACCGACTGAGAGCATCGACATTCGGACGCCGAACGAAACGGATGCCATGACGCGCAAAGGTGTAGGCCACTTGACCGACGATCGCTCCGCGCTCGCACAGGTAGAAGACGCAAAGGTCCCGGCCGGGAATGAAATCCTGTGCCAGGATCGGACTGTAGTCGATCCGCCCGCGCAGATCCTCCGGTCCGCTGATCCTGCGCACGCCCCATCCGCCGTCAAGGTTCGTCGGCTTGACAATGAAGGGATAGGTCAGCGCCCTCGTCGAGGCGGCGGCGCGCAGCTCGGACCAGGTCTCGAAGATTTTCGTGCCGGGCACGGGCAGGTCGAGATCGCGGCAGAGCTGGTGGAAGGTAAGCTTGTTGTTCAGCAGATCGAACGCCTCCCCGGCAGGAACCGGGAAGCAGGGTGTCTCGAACCTGTCCGAATAGGCCGCCAGAAAACGCGTGGTGTGTCCACAGGTCGGAAGGATGCAGGAAATCCGGTTGTCTTTTGCGTAGCTATCGATCGCGGCTGCCTCGGCATCGCCTGCGTTGGCGAATGGTTTTCCCAATTCGTGGAATGCCGAACAGTGCCGTGAATACTTGAGCCAGGCCCCATCTCCCGTTCCTACAACGTGTATCTCGTGGAAAAAGAAGGATACTGCCTTGAGTATCCTGTATTCCATTCGAAACCTGTCTGCCAGAAGGATTGCGCGTCCAGTCATTGCTCGGCTTTTCTCTTCAAAGGCCAAGTCGGATTGGAGACCATTCGGAAACTCCGTCCGCTTTCTCCTGCCGTGTCATATTTGCCTGCTTGGCATCGCCTCGCAACCGATCCGCGCAGAAGCCAAAGGTGTTAAGCCGATTTATCTCTGGAAGGTTGGTGCGCTTCGGAGATCATGAGGCATCGCATCGATCCTCGGGGGCGCGGGTGGACAGCGCAGGTCCTCTCGACAGAAGGCGAACGCCAGCGGACACGATGCCGCCTGGTGACCGACGCTTCGGCCTCCCGGGCTCCGTCAGGGCGGTCCGGACCGCTGCAGAAGGGCTTGACCTTGGCGAAAGGCTTGAGGCGGAGATCGTTACAGCTTCGGATTTCGCGAGGCATCAAGGCGATTGGGACGATCTCGTCCGTCGCGCACTGATCCCGAACGTCTACATGCATCCGGCAGTCGCGCTCGCAGCCGAGCGGCATGCCGGCCGGCCTGTCGTCGTTGCGCTGGTCTGGCGAGCAGCCGGCCTCGGACGGGTGCTCGTCGGCGCCTGGCTCCTGGGCGAATTCGCTGAGCGTCGAGGCTTCTTCAGGGTTCTCGACACGGCGCTGAACCGGCTCGTCTTCGCGGGCACGCCGGTCGTCGACGCCGGGCTGGTTCCGGATGTTCTCGACAAGCTGCTGGACGTCATCGTCGACCAGCCGAACCTTCCCGGCATCATCGTCGCATCTGATCTAAACGCAGACGAGCGATTGCTTTCCTACCTGCGCGAGGTTCTCGGCCGGCGCCGCTCCCGCGCCATGGTCGTGGGGCGGCGGCGACGCGCGGTCCTGACCCGCCGATCCGACGGGGAGCTGCCGGAACATCCGGGAGCGTCCGCGAAACAGAGACAGAGCTTCCGTCGGAGAAGCCGGCGCTTTGCCGAGGCCGGCATAGAGCATGTCGCCCTGATGTGCGGACCGGAGATCGCGGAGGCGTTCCGGGCATTTCTTGAGATCGAGGCCGGCGGCTGGAAGGGCAAGCAGGAGCACAAAGGCTGGGCGATCCGGCTCGACCCAAAGCTGGAGCCGTTCGCAACCGAAATGATCGAAGGCCTGGCGCGAGCCGGATGCGCGAGCATCGAGGGCTTGCGGCATGGCGGGCGCTGGATCGCCTTCTCGATCTGGCTTCGCTCCGGTTCGCGCGCCTTCGGCTGGAAGATGGCATATGACGAGGCGTTCGCCAGCTTCGGGCCCGGGCGCCAGCTCTCGGAACTGGTGATGGCGACGTTCGTCTTCGATCCAGCATTGGCCGATTTCGACAGCTGCAACGGCTCGGAGACATCCTTTCACGCTGCCATCTGGCCGGAGCGGCTCGAACTGGTCGACATGATCATCGACGCCCGCCGTGGCGGTTCCCTGTCAGGTACACTCTTCATGATCGTCGAGCTGGCATATCGCCGAGGCCGAGGCTGGCTGAAGGCCGCGCGCGATACCGTGCGTGCGCGCTGGCATGGCCTGCGCTTGAGCAGGTGACCCCGCCGTGCCGAAGCGAGCTTCGGCACGGCGGGGCAAGACCTGACCGTCAAGCCGCCTCGGCGAGGTGCTTGTCGCCCCCCTCCACCCCATGCTGCCGCAGCGGCTTGTTGCCCGAGAGCCTCCGCATCAGCACGTAGAACACCGGCGTCAGGAAGATGCCGAAGGCGGTGACGCCGATCATGCCGGCGAAGACCGCGATGCCCATGGCCTGGCGCATCTCGGCGCCCGCCCCGGTCGAGAGCACGAGGGGCACCACGCCCATGACGAAGGCGAGCGAGGTCATCAGGATCGGCCGCAGACGCAGGCGGCTGGCCTCGATCGCGGCCTCGACCGGCGTCCGGCCCTCGAATTCGAGCTCGCGCGCGAATTCGACGATCAGGATGGCGTTCTTGGCGGATAGTCCGACCAGGACGACGAGGCCGATCTGGGTGAAGACGTTGTTGTCGCCGCCGCTCCACCAGACGCCGGCCATCGCCGCGAGCAGGCCCATCGGGATGATCAGCAGGATCGCGACCGGCAGGGTCAGGCTCTCATATTGCGCCGCCAGCACCAGGAAGACGAGCAGGATCGCGACCGGGAAGACCAGGATGGCGGAATTGCCGGCCAGGATCTCCTGATAGGTCAGCTCGGTCCATTCGAAGGCAAAGCCCTTGGGCAGGGTCTCGGCGGCGATGCGGGTGACGGCGTCCTGCGCCTGGCCCGAGGAGTAGCCGGGGGCCGGGCCGGCATTGATGTCGGCGCTGAGGAAGCCGTTATAGCGCATGGCACGTTCGGGGCCGGCATCGGTGCGCACATTGAGCACGGCCGAGAGCGGCACCATCTCGCCCGAATTCGAGCGGACCTTGAGCTTGCCGATGTCCTCCTGATAGGCGCGGTAGGGCGCATCGGCCTGGACGCGCACCGTGTAGGTGCGGCCGAACTTGTTGAAGTCGTTCACATAGGACGAGCCGAGATAGATCTGCAGCGTCTCGAAGACATCGGTGACGGGAACGCCGAGCTGGCGCGCCTTGGTGCGGTCGATGTCGGCATAGAGCTGGGGCACGTTGACCTGGAAGCTCGAGAACATGCCGGCGAGCTCGGGCGCCGCCGCGGCCTTGGCCATGAAGGCCTTGGTCGCCTCGTCGAGCGCCTTGTAGCCGAGGCCGGCGCGGTCCTCGATCTGCAGCTTGAAGCCGCCGATGGTGCCGAGGCCCTGGACGGGCGGCGGCGGGAACATCGCGATGAACGCCTCCTTGATGCCGGCGAACTCCTTGTTGAGCTGCATGGCGATGGCGTTGCCGGAGAGTTCAGGGGTCTTGCGCTGGTCGAAGGGTTTCAGGCCGACGAAGACGATGCCGGCATTGGACGAGTTGGTGAAGCCGTTGATCGACAGGCCCGGGAAGGAGATCGCGTTCTCGACGCCGGGATGCTTCAGGGCGATCGCGTCCATCTTGCGGATGACGTCCTCGGTGCGGTCGAGCGTCGCAGCATCAGGCAGCTGGGCGAAGCCGACGAGATACTGCTTGTCCTGGCCCGGCACGAAGCCCGACGGCACCTTCTGGAAGAGCAGGACGGTCAGGCCGACGAGGCCGGCATAGACCACGAGCATCACGGTCTTGCGGCCGAGGATGCGGGTGACGCCGCCACCATAGGCCTCCGACGAGCGGTTGAAGAAGCGGTTGAAGCCGCGGAAGAACCAGCCGAACAGCTTGTCCATGCCGCGGGTCAGCGCGTCCTTGGGGGCGTCATGGCCGCGCAGCAGCAGGGCGGCGAGCGCCGGCGACAGGGTCAGCGAGTTGATCGCCGAGATCACCGTCGAGATCGCGATGGTGAGCGCGAACTGGCGGTAGAACTGGCCGGTCAGGCCAGAGATGAAGGCGAGCGGCACGAAGACCGCGACGAGGACGAGCGCGATCGCGATGATCGGGCCGGAGACCTCGCGCATCGCCTTGTAGGTGGCTTCGCGCGGCGACAGGCCGTTCTCGATGTTGCGCTCGACGTTCTCGACCACGACGATGGCGTCGTCGACGACGATGCCGATCGCCAGCACCAGGCCGAACAGCGAGAGCGCGTTGATCGAGAAGCCGAAGAGATACATCACCGCGAAGGTGCCGACGACCGAGATCGGCACGGCGACGAGCGGGATGATCGAGGCGCGCCAGGTCTGCAGGAAGACGATGACGACGAGCACGACCAGCGCGATCGCCTCGAGCAGGGTCGAGATCACCGCCTTGATCGAGGCACGGACGAACTGGGTCGTGTCGTAGACGATCGAGTAGTCGACGCCCTCGGGCATGTTCTGCTTGATCTCGCGCATCGTCTCCTGGACGCGGTCGGCGATGGCGATGGCGTTCGAGTTCGGCGCCTGGAACACCGGCACGGCGACGGCCGACTTGCCGTTGAGCAGCGAGCGCAGCGCGTATTCGGCGGCGCCCAATTCGATGCGGGAGACGTCCTTGAGTCTGACGACGGCGCCACTTTGCGCGGTCTTGACGATGATCTCGCCGAACTCCTCCTCGCTGGCGAGGCGGCCTTGCGCGTTGACCGAGAGCTGCAGGTCGAGCCCCGGCCCGCTCGGCGAGGCGCCGATGACGCCGGCCGCGGCCTGGACGTTCTGGGCGCGGATCTCGCGGACGATGTCGGAGGGCGAGAGGCCGTGCTCGGCGACCTTTTGCGGGTCGAGCCAGACGCGCATCGAATAGTCGCCCGAGCCGAAGAGCTGAACCTGGCCGACGCCGTCGATGCGCGCCAGCCGGTCCTTGACGTTGAGGACGGCGTAGTTGCGCAGATAGGTCATGTCGTAGCGGCCGTTCGGCGAGGTGATGTGCACCACCATCGTCAGGTCGGGCGAGCTCTTGATGGTGGTGACGCCGAGGCGGCGCACCTCCTCGGGCAGGCGCGGTTCCGCCTGGGAGACGCGGTTCTGGACCAGCTGCTGGGCCTTGTCCGGGTCGGTGCCGAGCTTGAAGGTGACGTTCAGCGTCATCACGCCGTCGGTCGTCGCCTGGCTCGACATGTAGAGCATGCCCTCGACGCCGTTGATCTGCTCCTCGATCGGCGTCGCCACGGTCTCGGCGATGACGCGGGGATTGGCGCCGGGATATTGCGCGCGCACCACCACGGTCGGCGGCACGACCTCGGGATATTCCGAGATCGGCAGCGCCCTGAGCGCCAGCAGGCCGGCGAGGAAGATCAGGACGGAGAGGACGCCGGCGAAGATCGGCCGGTCAATGAAGAACTTCGAGAGGTTCATTTGGGTGCCCCTTCAAGGCGGCGGCCCCGCCGGTCCCGAAGCGGCCGGCGGGGCGGAAATGGAGGTGAGGAACCTCGCCGTCATTCCGGGGCTTCGCGCAGCGAAGAGCCCGGAACCCAGAACCGATGCGCCTGTTCGGAAGGCGCGGGACCGGGTCATCCAATCCAGAACCGGCATCGGTTCTGGGTTCCGGGCTCAGGCCTTCGGCCTGCCCCGGAATGACGGCGGAGCTTCAGCGCTGCGCGAGCTCGGTTTTGGGCTTCTTCAATTCGGAGCGCTCGGCCATCGGCACCTGCTCGGGCGCGACGGAGGCGCCCGGGCGGATGCGCTGCAGGCCGTTGACGACGATCTGCTCGCCGGCCTCCAGCCCGCTGGTAACGATGCGCAGGCCCTCGGCCGAGGTGCCGAGGGTGACCTCGCGCCACTGCGCCTTGTGGTCCTTGCCGACGACGAAGACGAACTTCTTGTTCTGGTCGGTGCCGACGGCGCGTTCGTTGATGACCAGCGCCGGTTCGGACTTGGCCTGGCCCATGCGCAGGCGCACGAACTGGCCGGGCATCAGCGCACCGTCCTTGTTGTCGAAGATCGCCCGGACGCGAACCGTGCCGGTCGCGGCGTCGATGCCGTTGTCGACGAAGTTGAGATGGCCGGAGATCGGCGCGGCCTCGTTCGTCGCGGTGGTCATCTGCACTGGGATGCGCTTGAGGTCGCGCGGCTTGCCGGCCTCGGCCGGCAGCGTCGCCAGCGCCTTGAGCAGCGAGCCCTCATCGGCGTTGAAGCCGGCATAGACCGGATCGACCGAGACCAGCGTCGTCAGCAGCGGTGCATTGGCGCCGGCGGCGACGAGATTGCCGACGGTGACTTCCAGCCGGCCGATGCGACCGCCGATCGGGGCGCGGATCTGGGTGTAGTCGAGGTTGAGCCTTGCCGACTGCAAAGCGGCGCGAGCGGCGCGCTCGTTAGCCTGCGCCTCGCGCAGGGCGTTGAGCCTGGCGTCGAGGTCGCGCTGCGAAACGTTCTGCGTCGACATCAGCTTCTGGCCGCGTTCATGCTCGCCCGCAGCGAGCGCGACGCGGGCCTCGGCGGCCAGCAACTGCGCCTGGGCACGCTCGAACTCGGCCTGGTAGGGCGCCTGGTCGATGCTGACGAGCAGGTCGCCCTGCTTGACCAGCGCGCCCTGCGCGAAATGCACCTGCTCGACCACACCGGAGACGCGTGAGCGGATCTCGACGCGCTCGATCGCCTCGAGCCGGCCTGAGAATTCGGCCCAGCTGACCAGCTCGCGTTGCTCGACCGTGGCGACCGAGACCGGTGTCGCAGCCGGCGCAGCGGGAGCGGTGTCGCCCTGCGCCGTGTTCGAGCCGTGGACGGCGACGGCGAGCGCCGCGAGCGAGACGCCGGCAGCCAGAGTAACGCCCAACAGGGCATGACGGATCGTTCCCAGAATCATGGGTCTAGTCCTTCGTGGAGAGAGATCGAAAGAGCGGGGCGGCTGCCGGCGCTAGGACGGCGCAGTCGCGGTGAAGAACTCGCTGACGTGATGACAGGCCGCGCAAAGGCAGGTGCCGTCGCAGGGGCCTTCGGCGAAGGCGTCCGGCCAACGGCTCGGGCCGCCGACGACGCGGATGGTGGTGTCGACGCCGGCTGCCTTCAGCCGGTGGGCATAGTTGATGCTCTCGTCGCGCAAGAGGTCGTCCTCGGCGGTGACGATCAGCGCCGGGGCGAGCCCCGTGAGCCGGACGGCATTGACCGGGGCGGCGTAAGGATGGGCCGCCTTCTCGGGCGAGCCGAGATAGGCGTGCCAGCCATCGGCCCAGCGGCAGCCGACCGGACCGGCCTCGGCATTGCGGAAGGAATAGGTGCCGAGGCAGGAATCGAGCATCGGCGAGAACAGGATCTGGCCGGCGAGCGCCGGGCCATGCCGGTCGCGCACCATCATGGCAAGCGCCGCGGCGAGGTTGCCGCCGGCCTCCTCACCCGCCACATAGAGCGGCGCGGTCTTGCCGACCCAGCGCGCCTTGTCGCGGGCGATCTTCTCCAGCGCCGCATAGGAGGCTTCGAGCGCCTGCGGAAATGGGTTGGCGGGAGCGAGCGGGTAAGGCAGCGAGATCACGATCGCGCCAGCCTCGGCCAGGGTGGTCGCGACGGCTTCGCCAGAGGCAAGTGAGCCGCTGTCGAAAGTGCCGCCATGGAGGTGGACGACGAGACCGGCCTCGTCCGGCACCGATGCCGGGGCGTAGAGCCGGCCAGCGAGCTTGTCGCGCCCGACCTGGACGCTCTGCTCGCGCCAGAAGACGGCGCGGCGATAGCGGCTTTCGGGGACGGACGGGGCGAGCATGGCGACGGCGCCTGACGAATGTTGCGGTGCATCACGATTTAGGTGATGCCCTGCGCTTAATAAACCGCCGATCCGCTCCTACATTATTTCCATATGGAAACAATCGACGGATCATCCGGAGCCTCGATATGGATCAGCTCAACGCCATGCGCGCCTTCGTACGCGTCGTCGAGGTCGGCACCTTCACCCGCGCGGCGGAGCTGCTCGACCTGCCCAAGCCGACCGTGACCAAGCTGATCCAGCAGCTCGAAGGCCATCTGCACGCGCAATTGCTCAACCGCACGACGCGGCGCGTCACGGTGACGATGGATGGCGCCGCCTATTACGAACGGGCGCTGCGGGTGCTCGGCGAGATCGACGAGCTCGATCAGAGCATGACCTCGTCGCAGGCCCGGCCGAGCGGACGCTTGCGCATCGATGTCAGCGTGCCGCTCGCCACCGACATCATCCTGCCGGCGCTGCCGAGCTTCCATGCGCGCTATCCGGATATCCAGATCGACATGGGCCTGTCCGATCGGCCAGCCGACCTGATCGGCGAGAATCTCGACCTCGCCGTCCGTGCCGGCGCGATCGACGACCAGAGCCTGATCGCCCGCCGCATCGGCGAGATGATGCTAATCACCTGCGCCACACCCGGCTACCTTGCCAAGCACGGGACGCCGCAGCACCCGCGTGATCTGGAGGACGGCCATCTTGCAATCGGCTATCGCCGGGCTGGGACCAGCCGGATACTGCCGCTTACCTTCGCCAGCGCGAAGGAAACGATCGAGATCCAGGGCGACTATGTCGTCTCTCTGAACGAGGGCAGCGGCTATGTCGCAGCCGGGCTGGCGGGAATGGGCGTCATGCAAGTGCCGACCTTCATGGCGATGGCGCATATCGCCGCCGGGCGGCTCGTGCCGGTTCTGACCGACTGGTGCACCAAGCCGAAGCCGCTGCACATCATCTACCCGCCGAACCGGCACCTCTCCAACAAGGTCCGCGTCTTCGTCGACTGGCTGGCCGAACTGTTCGCACGGAACGACCTGCTCCAGGGCAAGCCGCTTCTGCCCTGCCCCGGCGGTGTCGCCGCGGGAACGCCCATCCATCAGCCCGAGCAGGCCGCCTAGCCGCGCAAGGCCGGGATGACGGGCCGGCGGTTCCATCGCATCGCGAACTGGCCTAACTGGAGGCGCCGGCTTTTCGCCGTACGCCCTCCAGCAGCTAGGTCCGCCCGATGTCCCGCAGCGTCCGCGACAAGCTCGAAGCCAATCTCGCCCGCATCGGCGACGGCGCACCGGTCTTCACCAAGCTCCTGCTCGATACGGCGCGGGCCGAGGCCGACGCCGCAGACCGCCGCCGCGAGTCCGGCCTGCAGCTGAGCGCGATCGACGGCACGATCGTCTCGGTCAAGGACCTGCTCGACGTAAAGGGCGTGACGACCTGGGCCGGCTCCAGCGCCCTGAAAGGCGCGCCTGCCGCGACACGGGACGCGCCCTCGGTAGCGCGTCTGCGCCGGGCCGGCGCGGTGATCATCGGCAAGACCAACATGACCGAGTTCGCCTTCTCCGGCATCGGCCTCAACGCCACCTTCGGCACGCCGGGCAGCGCCGTCGACAAGGCGCGCATCCCCGGCGGCTCCTCCTCCGGCGCGGCGGTCTCGGTGGCGGAAGGCTCGTCGGAACTGACGGTCGGCACCGACACCGGCGGCTCCTGCCGCATCCCCGCCGCCTTCAACGGCATCACCGGGATGAAGCCGACGCACAAGACCGTTCCTGACGAGGGCTGCTTCCCGCTGGCGCCGAGCCTCGATTCGATCGGCCCGCTGGCCAAGGACGTCGCCGGCTGCGCGCGCCTGCTCTCGGTGCTGGCCGACCGGCCTTTCGATCTTGTTGACGGAGTTTCGCCTGGCCGCATCCGGCTCGGCGTGGCGCGCGGCGGCTTCCTGGCCGAGGCCGATCCCTCCGTCGCCAGGGCCTATGAAGCGGCGATCGAGCGCGTGACACGGCTCGGTATCACAGTCGAGCCGGTCGATCTCGACGGGTTCTACAAGGAGATGCTGGCGGTCTGCCCGGTGCCGCTCGTCACGGTCGAAGCGGCGGCGGTGCATCGCGACCTCCTGGCCAGCAAGGCCGACGCCTATGATCGGCGCGTCGCAGCCCGCATCGCCATCGGCGTGCCCTGCAAGGCGGCCGACTACATCATCGCCATGGAGAAGCGCCGGGTGCTGATCGCCAAGCTCAAAGCCCAGCTCGACGGGCTCGACGGCTTCCTGGCGCCTACCGTCCCGATCGAGGCGCCGACGATCGCCGCGATGGAGGCCGGCGACGAGGCCTTCTTCACCGCCAACCGGCTGATCCTGCGCAACCCGGCCTTCGGCAACCTGTTCGATTTGTGCTCGATCTCGCTGCCGATGCCGCTCGGCGACAAGCTCTCGGGCGGGCTGATGCTGAGCGCGGTCGCGGGACGGGACCTGCAATTGCTCAACATCGCCAAGCTGATCGAGCCGGCTGCGGCGGGCTGAGCGGACGACAGACACCTGCTATCCCCTCTCCCCTTGCGGGAGAGGGCTAGGGTGAGGGGTCGCGCGACGCCCATCGCTGGCTTGGCGCCGAGTTTCCCGAAACGTTCAAGACCTGCGCAACCCCTCATCCGGCCCTTCGGGCCACCTTCTCCCGCAAGGGGAGAAGGGAAGAAGCGTCAGCCCCTCACCTCACCGAGCGACCAGGGCAGCTCCTCGCCGCCGCGGAAGATGACGACGTCCTCCTCGCCGACCGCCACGGTCGGCGAGACCCGACAGGGGCGCTTCTCCAGGGTGATCGTGCCCTCGTTCAGCGGCAGGCCGTAAAAGCGCGCCCCGTTCTCCGAGGCGAAGGCCTCGAAATGCGGGAGAGCGCCCTCCTCGTCGAAGACCTGCACGTAAGTTTGCAAGGCGGTGGCGCCACCGAAGACGCCGGCCGAGCAGCATTCGGCCTGCTTGGCTGAGCGCAGATGCGGCGCGGTGTCGGTGCCGATGAAGAAGTTGCCGTCGCCGGAGGTGACCGCCTTGCGCAGAGCGAGACGATGGCGCTCGCGCTTGGCGACGGGCAGGCAGTAGAGATGCGGCCGGAGCCCGCCCTGGAAGATCGAGGTGCGGTTGAGGATCAGGTGGTGCGGCGTCACCGTAGCCGCTGCCCGGCCGGCATGGGCGCGCACCAGTTCGACGGTCTCGGCGGTGGTGACGTGCTCGACCACGACCTTGAGGCCCTGATGCCGCTTGAGCAGCGGCAGCATCTCCGTCTCCATGAACACCGCCTCGCGGTCGAAGATGTCGACGGCCGGATCGGTGGCCTCGCCATGTACCAGGACCGGCATGCCGATCTTCTCCATCCGCTCCAGCACCGGGGCGAGCTTCGGAATATTGGTGACGCCGTGATGGGCATTGGTGGTGGCACCGGCCGGGTAGAGCTTGGCCGCGGCCCAGACGCCGTCGCGGAAACCGCGCTCGATCTCGTCCGGATTGGTCGTGTCGGTCAGATAACAGGTCATCAGCGGGGTGAAATCGTTGCCGTCGGGCCGCGCCGCGAGGATGCGCTCGCGATAGGCCGTGGCCGCGTCGACCGACGTCACCGGCGGCACCAGGTTCGGCATGATGATGCCGCGCCTGAACTGCGCCGCGGTGAAGGGCAGCACCGCCTTCAGCATGGCGCCGTCGCGCAGATGCACGTGCCAATCGTCCGGACGGCGGATCGTCAGGGTCTCGAAGGTTCCGGCTGCCTTGGCTTGCGTGCTGCCGAAGAGTTCCGTGACGCTCATGACCTGCCCCTGTGCTGACCTACCCGCCCGGCCGAATCCACCGCGGGGCTGGCCTTTCCATAGCCGCCTTGCCCGGGCCGTGCGAGCCTCTCCATGCAATCATGCCGGGGACAGCGCATGGCGGGGATTGACCTTCACCGGCAACCTGTCGAGAAGGGGCCGTTTGCGAATTCGACACGAGCCGCGCCAACGCCTGCAAACGGCGAAGGCTGGCGCGCGCTGGCCCTGGAGACCAAGACCATGCCCAATCTCTACATGCCGGTCGACCGGGAGACCATCGCCCTTGAGGCGGCCAAGATGCTGCTCGAGATCAAGGCGGTCCACTTCTACAAGGACAAGCCCTTCATCTTCACCTCCGGCTGGGCGAGCCCGGTCTATATCGACTGCCGCAAGATCATTTCCTTCCCGCGTTTGCGCTCCTCGCTGATCGACTTCGCCGCGACCACCATCGTGCGCGATATCGGCTATGAATCGATCGACATCGTCGCCGGTGGCGAGACAGCCGGCATTCCCTTCGCCGCCTGGATCTCCGATCGCCTGTCGCTGCCAATGCAATATGTCCGCAAGAAACCCAAGGGCTTCGGTCGCAATGCCCAGATCGAGGGCGAGGTCGTCGAGGGCGCACGCACGCTGCTGGTCGAGGACCTCGCCACGGATGGCGGCAGCAAGGTCAATTTCTGCAAGGCGCTGCGCGACGCAGGCGCCAAGGTCGATCACTGCTTCGTGCTGTTCTACTACGACATCTTCCCGCAGGGGCGCGCAATGATGCAGGAGATCGGCGTCGGCCTGCATTACCTCACCACCTGGTGGGACGTGCTCAAGGTCGCCAAGGCGAGCGGGCATTTCGAGCCGAAGGTGCTGGACGAGGTCGAGAGCTTCCTGAACGAGCCGGCCAAATGGTCGGCCGCGCATGGCGGCATCTCGGACTTCAACCAAGCCAAGGGCGCCTGAGGACCAAGACCGGCTGAGGACGAAGACCGGCCGCGCCGGCCAACGGATTTGGCCGGTCCGGCAGGCTCGGCGCGTGCTCAGCCAGCGCGCAGGATGCGAAAGCGATCGGGCGCCGCCAGGTCCCGGTCGACCACCTGGATCGGCGGCCAGGCCCATTGCCAGACCCCGATGCCCGGCACGCGCGAGAAGCCGATCCGCCCGCGCGTGCCTTCGACGGAAACATGGGGCCAGGCCTCGGCAAGGCGTGCCCGATCCGGGCCGTGAGACCGCAGCATGCCTGCGAGAACCGCGATCGTGTCATAGCCCTCGAAGGCGACGAACGACGGCGCCTGCGCAAGCTGCTGGCGCAGGGCCGCCTCGACTCGCAGACCGAGCGGCGGAAGCTGCTCCGGCAAATAGCGCAGGAACGGGATCGCGGCCCCGTCCTCGCCCAGCAACGCCAGCCATGCGGGCAGCTCCGGCGGCCCGGCCGGTGCGCCGATCAGGACGCCGCCAAGGCGCGGATCGCTGCGGACGGCCTTGACAATCGAGACCGCCGGCTCGGGATGGCCAACCAGGAGCAGCAGGGCCGTGGCGCCCTTGCCGGCGAGTTCGTCGCAGAGCGCGGCAGGCGTGAGCGAGTTCATCTCGAACTCCGTGACGCTCCCACCGCGTGGCGTGATGTAGTCCCGCAGGATGCGGGTCCCGGAGGCCCAATAGACACTGGGCACGGTCGCGACGGCGATGCGCTGGTGCCCTGCGCTCAGCAGGAAGTCAGCATAGAGCCGCCAGCCGCGCGATTGCGCCGGGGCGATCCGGGCAACCCAATCCGTCGGCAGTTCGGTGAGCGCATCGAGAACCGCCGAGGAGCAGAGGAACGGCAAGCGCAGGGCATCGGCCCTGGCGGCAGCGGCGCGGGCAACGACGCTGTGATATTCCCCGGTCAGCGCGACGACGCCCAGACCGGCCAGCTCGTCGACTGCGGCCACTGCCTTCTGCGGATCGGCAGCGGTGTCGCGTACGATCAGCTGGAGCGGCCTTCCGTCGATCCCGCCGGCCGCGTTGACGTCGGCGGCGGCGAGTTCGAGCCCTATGAGCAGATGCCGGCCGGCTTCGACCCAGCCGGGCGGCGACAGCGGAGCCAGGGCACCGATCCGGATGGGCGTCGTCATGCGTAGGGCATCTCCCAGCCAAGGTTTTGCTCGCCCTATGCTAGGGTCGCACAGGCAGACGTCAGTAGCGTAGGCGCAGCGCGCCCAAGAGTATCCCGCATGGGCCTCCGGCGGCGATCAAGCCTCGTCCGGTTGCAGCATCCTCAGGATACGGGCGAGCTCGGTGAGATCGCCTTGCGCCAACCGGGTGAGCTCGGCCGGTGGGCGGTGATAGGCCGCCGTCAACTCCCGCATGGTCGCCCTGCCCTTTTCCGTCGCCTGGACCAGCTTCACGCGCCGGTCGGCCGCCGAGGCGACGCGCTCGGCCAGGCCCGCCCGCTCCAGCCGGTCGACCAGCCAGGTCGCGGTCGAGGGATCGCAGGCCCACTCCTTCGCCAGCGCGCCCATCGGCTTGTCGCCGGCGAGGAGCGAGGACAGCGCGCGGGCATCGTTCGGCGTCAGCCCCCGCTCCTGCTGGGCCAGGAGCCGCTCGGGCGCGGAGCGCATCAGGAAGCCGAACATCAGCCGCCATGCCTCGGCGGCCGCCTCGGCCGCCTCTTCGGGAGATGGCCTCGTCGCATCGCGTGTCATCGGCTCAGGACCTCGGTGTCTTGACATATTTTGATATACAAAATATTTTGAATCATCAAAATATCTTTCGTATGCGGGCCTTGGCTGCTGCAGGAGCCGTCCCGCTCCAGCCGTCGGATCGCGAAGGCTGCCGTTCGAGGGGAAACCATCATGAGCACCAGCACTGGCGTCCTCATTGTCGGCGGCGGCCTGAGTGGGCTCGCGGCCGCCACGCTCCTCGCCCACCATCGCATCGACTGCATGGTTGTCGAGCGTCATGCCGAAACCTCGATCCAGTACAAGTTCACCGGGATTTCGCCACGCAGCATGGAGATCTTCCGCAGCCTCGGGCTGGAAGCGGAGATCCGCGCCCGGCGCACCGGCGACCAGCAAAGCGGCGGCATCGCCCGGGCGAGAAATCTGGCCGATCCCGAGGTGCAATGGAGCGAGGTCGGCTGGCCCGACGCTACGCCCTATAGCCCGACCCAGCCGGCGACTTGCGACCAGAACGTGCTGGAGCCGATCCTGAGGCGCCATGCCGAGCGGCTCGGCGCGACCATGCGCTTCAATACCGAGTTCGAGGCCCTCGAGCAGGACGAGCGGCAGGTCCGTGCCCGGATTCGAGACCGGAGCAGCGGAGCCGAGGAGACCGTCGCCGCCGACTACCTGATCGTCGCGGACGGCGCCGGCGGTTCGCTGCGCCAACGTCTCGGCATCGGCATCGACGGCCCCGGCGTGCTGCAGCACTGGATGAACCTGATCTTCGACACCGACCTGCCACCGACCCTCGGTGGCAAGCGCTTCACCTCCTGCTTCGTTACCGACCTCAACGCCACGCTCACCCCGCGCCGCCAAGGGCGCTGGCTGCTGGCGCTGCAGTATTTTCCCGAGAATGGCGACAGGCCGGAGGATTTCGACGCGCAGCGCTGTCGTGAGCTGGTCACCCGGGGCGCCGGACGACCCGACGTCAAGGCGGAGCTGGTCGATGCGCGCCCCTGGGCGCTGGCCGCCCAGATCGCCGAGCGCTTTCGCGAAGGCCGCTGCTTCCTCATCGGCGATGCGGCGCATCTGATGCCGCCGACCGGCGCCTTCGGCGGCAATTCCGGCATTCACGATGCGCACAACCTCGCCTGGAAGCTCGCCCTGGCCATGCAGGGTAAAGCGCGGTCCGAGCTGCTCGACAGCTACGACCAGGAACGTCGCCCGGTGATCGCGGCGACGCTGGCGCAGGCGCTCGCCCGGCTCCAAGCCTGGTTCCGGGACCCGGCCGGGCGCCTGCCGACACCGCCGCCGATCGTCGCCGATTACGACGTGATCTTCGGCCAGCGCTACGACGCCGGTGCGATCCTCCACGACGGCGCGCCGCCCGATGCGCCCTTCGTGCCTTTCGCGACGCTGTCCGGGCAGCCGGGGACGCGCGCGCCGCATCATCAGATCGAGCATCAGGGCAAGGCGCTTTCGATGCTCGACCTGTTCGGCCGGGATTTCGTTCTGCTGAGCCGCGATCCGGCCTGGCACGAAGCCGCTGAGGCGATCCGAAGCGAATGCAGCCTGCCGCTCACCAGCTGGGGCCTCGGCGCGGAGGACTGGCTCGGCAGCTACGGCATAAGCCGCCAGGGCGCCGTTCTGGTCCGCCCGGACGGCTTCGTGGCATGGCGGACGCCGGAGCCAGCCGACGACCGGAAGGCCATGCTGCTCAGCGCCCTCGACCGGATCGGCCTGCGCGCCGAGGCTGGCGGAGAGGTCTGATGAAACCTTCCGCGACGCTGACCAAGATTCTGGCCGTCGAGATCCTGCTCTTTGCCGGCGCCACGCTGGTCCATGCCGGCATCCTGATCGGCGGCCATGAGCACGGCTCGGCCAGGACGGCGGAAGGCGTGATCGCAGCCGTGCTGGTGCTCGGCCTGATCATCTGCCTGCTGCGCCCGGCGGCGATGCGGACGATCGCCCTCGCCGTGCAGGGTTTCGCGCTGCTCGGCACGCTGGTCGGCGTCTTTACGATCACTGGCGGCGTCGGGCCGCAGACGCTGGCGGACAAGGCCTTCCACGGCGCCCTGCTGATGGTGCTCTTCGCCGGGCTGGTAGCCGCCTGGCGCGCACCGCGCGGCTAGAATTTCGGCGACCGGCGCTCGAAGAAGGCGGCGATGCCCTCGCGGAAATCCGCCGTGCCGGCGTTCGCGACGAAGTTCTGCTTCTCCAGGTCGAGCTGCGCATCGAAGGAGCCATGAGTCGCGGCCTGGACCAGTGCCTTGCTCGCCGCTTGCGCGCCGACGCTGCCGCGGGCGAGCTTTTCCGCCATGGCTCGCGCCGTCTCCATCAGCTCATCCTTCGGCACGAGGCGGTTGACCAGGCCGAGCTGGAGCGCGGTCTGCGCATTCATCGCCTCGTTGAGCAGCACGAATTCCAGCGCCCGGCGCGGGCCGAGCAACTGCGTCAGCGTCCAGGTGGTGCCGCCATCGGGGCTGGTGCCGAGCTTGGTATAGGCCGAGAGGAAGCTCGCATCCTCTGCCGCCACCACAAGGTCGCAGGCGAGCGCCAGCCCGACGCCGCCGCCGGCGACCGGCCCCTGTACCGCCGCGATCACCAGCTGCGGCATCGCCTTGATCAGGCGCATCAGCGTGTGGAAGCGGTCGATCAGCTTCGTCGCGGTCTGCGGCGCGCCGGGCAGGTCGCTCTGGAAGCGGGCGAGATCGCCCCCCGCCATGAAGGAGCGCCCTGCCCCGGCCAGGATGACCGCGCGGATCGTCTGGTCGGCTGCGAGCCCCGAGAACGCCGCGACCAGCGCATCCGCCATCGCCTCGTCGAGGACGTTGAGCACCTTGGGGCGGTTCATGGTCACAATAAGGATCGGCCCATGCCGCTCCGTGATCACCACCTCGCCTGCCGCATCGCTCATCGTCCCGTCCTCATCCTGTCTGCGCCCGCCGTCTCAGGCAGGCGTCCTCGTATCGTCGATAACCTTGCCGTCGTTGGGCAATGTCCCCGGCGCGACCAGCTCGATCGCACCGCCCAGCTTGAAGATATCGCGTACTGAAGCCTTCATCGCCTCCGCCAGGCCGGGCCCCGGCGCGGCAGCCTCGGCCTTGAAGCACATCGCATCGGTCTCGCCGGCACGCATCACCACCAACCGGCACCGGCCGAGTTCCGGATGGCGCGCGGCAACGGCTGCAACCTGCTCCGGTCGGACGAACATGCCCTTGACCTTGGCCGACTGGTCGGCCCGGCCGAGCCAGCCGCGGATGCGCTGGTTGGTGCGCCCGCAAGGCGACAAGCCCGGCAACGTCGCGCTGAGATCGCCGACGGCGAAGCGGATCAATGGCTTCTTCGGATCGAGGATGGTGACGGCGATCTCGCCGATCTCGCCCTCCGCCACGGGCTGGCCGGTGCCGGGCCGCAGGATCTCGACGATGATGTCCTCGTTGAGGACGAGGCCTTCGCGGGCCGGCGTCTCATAGGCGATGACGCCGCATTCGGCGGTGGCGTAGCACTGATAGGCGTCGATGCCGCGCTCGCGGAATTCGGCCTGCAGCGAGGGCGGGAAAGCGGCACCGGAAACCATCGCCCGCTTCAGCGAGGAGAGATCGCGCCCGCGCGCCGCGCCGAGATCGAGCAGGATCTTCAGGAAGTCCGGCACGCCGGCATAGAGCGTCGGGCGATAGGCCTCGATCAGGTCGAGCTGGGCGTCGCTATTGCCGGGCCCTGCCGGGATCACGGCGCAGCCGAGCACGCGCGCCCCGGCATCGAAACACCATGCGCCGGGCGTCAGGTGATAGGAGAAGGTGTTGAGCACGATGTCACGCCAGCCGGCGCCGGTCGCGGCGAGCGCGCGGGCGACCCGCCAGGGATCATCGTCATGGCTCTCGGGCTCGAAGATCGGCCCCGGCGACATCATCAAGCGGCGATAGTCGCTCGGACGGCCCGGTAGCAAACCGCCAAAGGGCGGCTTGCCGCGCTGGGTCGCCGGCAAATCCGACTTGCGCAGCACCGGCAGGCGGGCCAGCGGCGCCCGGTCGGTGACGGCCTGCGGATCGATGCCGCGCAGATGCTTGCGCCAGGCGGGCAGCCGCTGCGCCGCCGCCAACACCTGCGGCAGCCGCCGGAACAGATCGGCCTCGCGGCGCGCGGGCGTGCGGGTCTCCCGGCGGTCGTAGTGCTTCCCCATGACGGCCTCAGGCGAGCCAGCGCTTGCGGCGCCGGTAGTGCTTGACCGCGTGGTAGTCGACCTTCTGATGGCCGCCGAGATAGGCGTCGGCGACGTCGGGATTTGCGCTCAGCACGGCAGCCTCCCCGCTCATCAGGATACGGCCGTTCTCGATCAGGTAGCCGTAATGGGCGATCTCCAGCGCCGCCGTCGCGTTCTGCTCGACCAGCAGCACGGCGACGCCGTCGCGCTCATTGACGTTGCGGACGATGTCGAAGATCTCGTCGACGAGGAAGGGCGCAAGGCCGAGGCTCGGCTCGTCCAGCATCAGCAGGCGCGGTTCTGTCATCAAGGCGCGGGCGATCGCCAGCATCTGCTGCTCGCCGCCGGAGAGATAGCCGGCCTCGGCCTTGGCCCGCTGGGCGAGGCGCGGGAAGGTCTCGAACATCCGGTCGATCAGCGCCGTGACATGGCCGCGCTCGCGATGCATGGTCGCGGCCGCGATCAGGTTCTCCTTCGGCGTCAGATGGCCGAAGACGCGCCGTCCCTCCAGCACATGGACGATGCCGAGGCGCACGCGATCGGGCGGATCGACCGCCAGGATCGAGTGGCCGTCGAAGCTGATCTCGCCACGGGTGACGGCGCCACGCTCGGGCTTGAGCAGGCCCGAGATCGATTTCAGCACGGTGCTCTTGCCGGCGCCGTTGGCGCCGAGCACGGCGACGAGCCCCTTATCGGGCACCTCGATCGAGACGCCGCGCACGGCGAGGAAGACCTGATCGTAGACGATCTCGATATTGTTCAGCGCCAGCAGCGTCATCGGCCCGATCCGAAAAGGGGCGGTGCGGAACACCCGCGCCGCCCGCGCAGGGTCATTTCCCGGACTTCTTGAACTCGTCCGAGTTCTTGCGGATTTCCTCCCAGACCACGTCCTGGTTGGCGGAGAACCAGTCGGTGATCGGCACGAACCTGGCGCCGTCCCAGCGCGCGATCCGGCCCATGCCGCCGCCCTGGTGGTCGTCCCTGGTGATCGTGGTGGGCGGCAGCAGGCCGTCGGCGGTGAAGTTGGTGATCGAGCGCAAGCCTTCGTTGAGCCAGGGGCCGGTGACCGGGCCGTTCGGCGCCTTCTCGGCCGCCCTGCGCACGCCCTCGACCATCAGCGTCGCCATCTGGACGCCGTAGTTGTAGTAGGCGGTGCCGACCTTGTTCTCGGGGCCGGCGCCTTTGCCCTTGCCGACGACGTCGGCGAGGATGTCCTTGATCACCTTGGGCTCGCGGCCGCCGACGCAGGGCTCGACCTTCATCACGCCCTTGGCCGCCTCGCGCCCGACCACATCCATGTCGGATTCGGAGAGCCAGACGCTGCCGGAGACGCGGTCCATCGGCAGGCCGTTGCGGATCGCCTCGGTCAGCGCCACGGTCTGGCCGACGCCGGCACCCCAGAAGATCACGAAATCGGGCCGCGCACGGCGCACCTGCGGCCAGATCGCCGACTGGTCGTTGCCCGGCGGCGTATAGGGGAAGGCGGCGAGCTCGTAGCCTTCCTTCTTGGCGAGGACGTTGAGGATCGGCAGCGGCTCCTTGCCGAAGGGCGTGTCGATGTGGACGAAGACGATCTTCTTGCCCTTGAGGCTGCCCTTCTCGGTCTTCTTGAACTGCTCGATGATCAGGCCCGCCTGGGTCCAGTAATTGATCGAGAGCGGCAGCACATAGGGGAAGGCGCTGCCGTCGGCGGCGTCGCTGCGGCCGGAATAGGCGGTGATCATGTTGATCTTGTCCTCGAGCGCGCGCGGTACCAGAGCCCGCGCCACCGGCGTCGAGAGCGGGTCGATCAGCACCGCGCCCTCGCGCTTGCCACGCTCATAGGCCTCGATCGCGCGCGGCAGGTCGTTGGCGTGGTCGGTGATATCAGCGACGATCTTGTAGCCGCCGACGCCGCCGCGCTCGTTGACCAGGGTGAAGTAGTCGCGCTGGCCCTGGTTATATTCCGAGGTGACGAAGGTGTAGATGCGGGTGAAGTCCTGCGGCAGCGTGAAGCGGACGATCTTCTCCTGGGCAAAGACCTGCACCGGAAGGGCGAGCGGCACGGCCAGCGCGGCCGAGCCGGCGATGAACGAACGGCGATCGAGCGACATCCTGTTTCCTCCAGCCCTGTCGTTGATTGAGGCACCGTCACCGCTGGGCATGGCGGAACGGCCAGACGAGCAAGTAATTGCGGAAATTGGCGTAGATCTTGGCGAGGCCGAGCGGCTCGTAGAGCAGGAAGCCGATCACCAGCGCGCCATAAGCCATCAATGGCAGATGGGCGCGCAGGTCGATCGGCAAGGACCAGCCGAATGTGCCGGCGGTGAAGCCAAGCAAATTGTTGAGCAGGATCGGCGCGAACAGGATGAGCGCCGTGCCGAAGAACGGGCCGAGCACGCTGCCGAGACCGCCGACGATGATCATCGCCAGGATCTGGATCGAGAGCTCGATATGGAACTGGTCGGGCGAGATCGCCCTGAGATAGGTCACCGCCAGCAGCGAGCCGACGACGCCGCCGATGAAGGACGAGACCCAGAACGCCAGCAGCTTGTAGCGGAAGGTCGAGATGCCGAGGATCTGCGCGGCGTAGTCCTTCTCGCGCAAAGCCGCCAGGGCGCGGCCGAAGCTGGTGCGGCGGACGTTCAGCATGAACAGTGTGATGACGAAGCAGACGCCGAAGGCGAGGTAATAGGTCGGCAGGTCGCCTTGCAGCGGGATGCCCAAGAAGCGGACCGGTGGCACCTGCAAGGTCGCGAGCGAGCCGCCGCTGATCACCGAAGAGTGCGAGATGACGAAGTCGACGACATACTGCATGGCGAGCGTCGCCATCGCCAGATAAATGCCCTTCATGCGCAGGGCCGCGCCGCCGAACATGGTGCCGATGGTGGCGCTGAGCAGGCCGCCGGCGATCATGGCGATCTCGAGCGGCACGCCGAGGCGCACCAGATGGACCGAGCCATAGGCGCCGATGCCCATCACCGCGCCATAGCCGAGATGGATCTGGCCGGACCAGCCCATCAGCAAGTTGAGGCCGAGCGCCGCTGAGGTCCAGATCAGCCAGGGCAGCAGGTAGCCGGAGACATAGAGCCGGTCGAACAGGAAGGGCGCCGCCAGCAGGATGGCGATGACCGCGATGATCAGGCCGCGGTCGAAGCCGAGCGGGAACAGCTGGCGCTCGTCCTGATAGCGCGTGTGGCGGATGCCGGCGCGACGATAGAACACGGCGTCAGACCCTCTCGATATGGTGACGGCCGAACAGGCCGTGCGGCTTGAGCAGGAGCGTCACCAGGATGATCACGGCCGCGACCACGTCGCGCGAGCCGCCGCCGACCAGCGGGTCGAGCACGCCGGTGGCGAGGCTCTCGGCGACGCCAACGATGACGCCGGCGATCAACACGCCCGGAATGGAGTCGAGCCCGCCGAGGATGGCGATGGCGAGCGCCTTGATCAGCAGCAGCGAGAGCGACCAGTCGATGCCCTGGGTGCTGCCCCAGAGCACGCCGGCGGCGGTGGCGGAAACGGCGGCGAGCCCCCAGGCGACGGCGATCGCGCGCTCGACCCTGATGCCGACCGACCAGGAGGCGGTCTGGTCGTCGGCGACGGCGCGCATCACCACGCCGTAGCGCGAGTTGAAGAAGAACAGTGAGAGCAGGATCAGCAGCAGCGAGATCGAGCCGCCGATCATCGTGGAGCGATTGAGCAGGAGATCGCCGACGAAGAGCGGCTGCTGCGGCAGGCCGATATCGAGGCGCTTGACCGCCGCACCGAAGATGCCGGGGAGAAGGCCGCGCAGCATGATCTCAACGCCGAGCGTCAGCATGATCGTCATGATCACCGGCTGGCCGATCATCCGGCGCAGCGCGATGCGTTCCATCAGCAGGCCGAAGCCGAACATGCCAACGAGTGCAACGGGAATCGCCAGCCACATCGGCAGGCCGACCAAAGTGGCGAGCGCCCAGGTGACGTAGCCGCCGGTCATGGCGATGGCGCCCTGGGCGAGATTGGCGGTGCCGGAGGTCTTGTAGATCAGCACGATGCCGAGCGAGACCAGCGCATACATCAGGCCGACGAAGACGCCGTTGGCCGAGAGTTCCGCGAGCAGGATCCAGTCCATCAGGCGACGACCTCACTGATCTTGAGCGTCCGCCGGATCACGCCGCGCTCCCCGTTCTCATAGGCGATGGTGGCGTCGAACACGGTCTCGGTCGCCCCGCTGTAGAGCGCCTCGATCAGCGAGGCGTAGGTGGTCTCGATGGTGTTGCGGCGCAGCTTGCGGGTGCGGGTGATCTCGCCGTCGTCGGCGTCGAAATCCTTGTGCAGGTTCGAGAAGCGCCTGATGCGCAGGCCGTCCGGCTGCGTGCCGTTGACGTGCCTGACCACCTGGCCGATCAGCGCCTGCACCTCGGGCCGCTGCGAGAGCTCGGCATAGGAGGTGTAGGAGATGCCGCGCTCCTCGGCCCAGTGGCCGACCGCGTCGAAATCGATGCAGACGATGGCGGTGAGCTGGTCGCGCCCGGCGCCGATCACCGCGACATTACGGATATAGGGGCTGAATTTCAGCCGGTTCTCGATGAAGTTCGGGATGTAGCGCTCGCCCGAGGCGGTGCGCACGACCTCGCTGACGCGGCCGAGCACGACGAGCTGGCCGTCCTCGTCGATGCGCCCGGCATCGCCGGTGTGCAGCCAGCCATCGACCAGCGCCTTGGCGCTGCTTTCGGGATCGTCATAGTAGCCGTCAACCACCGAGGTGGAGCGCACCAGGATCTCGCCGCTGTCGTCGATCCTGATCTGGCTACCTTCCATCGGCTTGCCGACCGTGTGCAGCTTGACCTGCCCCTCGGTCTGCGCCGCCGTCAGCGCGCAGGTCTCGGTCTGGCCGTAGAACTGCTTCAGCTTGATGCCGAGCGCCCGGAAGAACAGGAAGGTGTCCTCGCCGAGCGCTTCGCCGCCCGTGAAGGCGCGCTCGGCGCGTCCCAATCCCAGATGATCGCGCAGCGGCGCATAGACCAGCACGTTGCCGACGGCATCAAGCAGCTTTTCCGTCAGCGTCAGTGAGCCCCCGGCGAGGCGCTTGCGCTCGTAGGCGACGGCGCGCTCCATCGTCGTCTCGAACAGCCAGCGCTTGAACGGCGTCGAGTTCTTCATGCCGACCTGGACGCGGGTCAGCATCTGGTCCCAGGCGCGCGGCGCGGCGAGATAGAAGGTCGGCGAGACCTCGCGCAGGTCGCGCATCACCGTCTCCTGGCGCTCGGGGATGTTGATCGTCGCCGCCATCATCATGCCGGCGCCCAGCGTGAAGACGAAGTCGCCGACCCAGGCGGTGGGCAGATAGGCGTAGAGTTCCTCGTGCTGGCGGAAATAGCCGCTCGCCCTCGCGTTGAGCAGGCCGCCGGTGACGTTGCGATGGCGCAGCGGGATACCCTTGGGCAGGCCCGTCGTGCCGGATGAGTGCAGCAGCACGGAGATGTCGTCGGCCTGCGGCTCGTCGACGAAGCGCCTGAGGAGATTGGGCTCGCGCGCCAGCCGCTCGCGGCCCTTGGCGACCAGTGCATCGAGCGACATCAGACCGGGCAGGTCGTAGGTATCGAGCCCACGCTCGTCATCGTAGAGGATGGTGGCGACGCGGCCGGTCGCGTCGCGCAGCTGCAGCAGCTTGTCGACCTGCTCCTGATCCTCGGCGATGCCGACGGGCGGCGCGCCATGGCGGGTCGCGACGATCAGCTCCTCGAGCGGAACGTCCGGAAAGACCGGCGACGGGAAGGCGCGCAGCATGTTGGCGGCGAGCATGGCGTAATAGAGCCGCGGGCGGTTGTCGCCGATCACGGTCATCGCGGCGCCGGCGACCAGGCCGGCCTGCTCGAGCCCCGCCGCCATCGCGGCGATCTCCGCGAAAACCTCGCGCCAGTTCTGCTCCTGCCAGATGCCGTAGCGCCGCTCACGGAAGGCGACGCGATCGCCGAACTCGGCGGCATTGCGGGCGAGCGCCGCGATCAGCGTCGCCGGCTCGCCATTGGCCGCGACCGGCCAATGGGCGCCCTCCCCGATCTTGCCGAGCGCCGTCATGCCGCGCTCCCGGTCTGATGGCGCTTGGCGGCGCGCTCGCCCAAATAGGCGCTGACCACAGCCGGATGCGAGATCGCCGCCTGCGGCTCGCCCTCCGAGATCACCTCGCCATAGCTCAGCACGACGACCCGGTCGCAGATCGAGGTCACCACGTCCATGTGGTGCTCGATGATCAGGGTGGTGACGCCGCGGGCCTCGCTCGCATCGAGGATGAAGCGGGCGATGTATTCCTTCTCCTCCTGGTTCATGCCGGCCATGGGCTCGTCCAGGATCAGGAGGCGCGGCTCGGCGACGAGGGCGCGCGCCAGCTCGACGCGCTTCTGCAGGCCGAGCGGGATGACCTCGACCGGCTCGTCGCGGATGTCCTGGAGCTGCATGAACTCGATCATCTCTTCGACGACGCGCCGGTGCGCCAGTTCCTCGCGCTCGGCCCACCACCAGTAGAACAGCGCCCCGAGCGCGCTCGGCTTCATGTGGGTGTGACGGCCGATCAGGATGTTGTCGAGGACGCTCATGCCCTTGAACAAAGCGAGGTTCTGGAAGGTGCGGGCGACGCCACGGGCCGCGACGCGATGCGGCTTCAGCGCGGTGATGTCCTCGCCGAACAGGCTGACCTTGCCGGCATTGGGCGGGTAGAAGCCGGTGATCACGTTGACCATGGTGGTCTTGCCCGAGCCGTTCGGGCCGACGAGGCCGAGGATCTCGCCCTGGCGAACGTCGAGCGAGACGCCCTTCAGCGCCCGCAAGCCGCCGAAGCTGCGCTCGATCCCGGCGCAGGAGAGCGCGACGGGCGCGCCTGCGACGCTCGTGGCGGGGCGGTATTGAACCTCATTCATTCGAGACACCCGCAACAGCCGGCCGAAGAGCCGCAATCGGCGACCCAAACCCCGATATCTGCGGGCGCCCGGCACACATGCGGCGCCGCCGCGCGAACGGCGTTGACTCCCACGGCATCCTCCCCGGCTGCGCTGGCTTGTTGGCTCAATAGGCGTCAGCTCGATACAGCTAATGAATAGAATTCATCTCTTACTGTCAACTCTCCAGGCGATCGGTTTCCGCCCTGTCAGCAGGTTGGAATTTTCGCACGGGCACGCCCGGAGTACCCCGTTCGCGCCGACCAGCGCACGCCTCTCAGCCGAACACCTCAATGAACCCGGCTCAGTCCACCGGCCCGCCAACGGTCCGGCACGACAGATTCACGGCGCCTGCCAAGGTCGCCTCGTATTCTTCGGCCAATCGCCGGCATAGCTCGGATGCAGCGGGCAGGTCATCGATCGCACCGACACCCTGCCCGGCCGCCCAGATATCGCGCCAGGCCTTGGCCTCCGTCGTACCGAAATCATAGCTCGCCGGCTTGCCGAGATCGTCGGGATCGCGCCCCGCTGCCAGGATGCTCGCACGCAGGAAATTGCCATGCACGCCACTGATCGCCGGGGTGTAGACGATGTCGGCGGCAGACGAATCGAGCAGCATCGAGCGCAGCGCCTGCGGCGCCATGCTCTCCTGCGTTGCCATGAAACGCGTGCCGAGATAGGCCATGTCGGCGCCCGCCAGCCGGGCGGCCGCGACCTGCGCTCCATTGCTCAAAGCCCCGCCAAGCACGAGGGTACCGTCGAAGATGCGGCGGATATCGGCGAGCGCCGCGAACGGATTGAGCGGCCCGGCATGGCCGCCGGCGCCAGCAGAGACAGCAATCAGCCCGTCGACGCCAGCATCGGCCGCCTTGGCGGCAAAGGCGAGGTTGATCACATCATGGAAGACCAACCCGCCATAGCCATGTACCGCCTTGATCAGGTCGCGATTGAGACCAAGCGAGGTGATGACCAGCGGCACCTTGCGCTCGACCACGACGGCAAGATCGGCCTCCAGCCGCGGATTGCTGCGGTGAACCACCAGGTTGACACCGAAAGGCGCAACCTCACCCCCAACTCCCAGCCGCCCTTCGATCTCATCGAGCCAGTCGGCGAAGCCGGCGGTGGTCCGCTGGTTGAGCGCCGGGAAACTGCCGACGACGCCATTGCGGCAGCAGGAGACGACGAGATCCGGCCCCGACATCAGGAACATCGGCGCGGCGATGACGGGAACGCGCAGGCGTCCGGCGAAAGCGGCAGGCAACGGCAAGGATCCCTCCCTCTAGCGATGCGATATCCGGCCGCGACGCAAGACGGCGCGGCACAGAATCAATGAACGTGACTTATCAAGTCCTCCGGGAGCGCCGCCGCCGACAGAATGCGAGATCATCCGCCAAGCCGAAGCGCCGCCGACATTGCCTCGACCAGCCTTCCGACGTACCCCGCGTTCCCGCTTGCGGCACGATAGTGATGAATGGTATTTATTAGCGCTGCGCCGGCCCGGCCTTGCGCAAAACCCTCGACCGGCTTTACCAGCCCCGCCGGCGCGCCGCCGCTTGGCCTCAGCAAGGATCGTCGATGCCGCCCCGCACTGCCCTGAAGCGCCAGGTCAACCGGCTGCCGCCCGAGCGGCGCATCTCCGACATCATGGCCGCGGCCAAGGAGGTCTTCGTCGAGAAGGGCTACAACGACGCGCTGATCACCGATATCGCGCTGCGCGCCGGCGTGGTCGAAGGCAGCATCTACCGCTTCTTCGCCAACAAGCGCGAATTGCTGGTCAAGGTCGTCGAGCACTGGTTCGAGGAGATGCTGCGCGACGACGCCGAGCAGTTCGCCGCGGTGCGCGGCAGCTGGAACCAGATCCGCTTCATCATCTACACGCACCTGACCTCGATCCATCGCGATCCGGCGCTGTCGCGCCTGATGTTCCAGGAGATCCGCCCGGCGCCGGACTATCGCGGCTCGCACCTGTTCGAGCTCAACCGCGCCTACACAAATCGCCTCGTTGACGTGGTCAAAGCCGGCATCGCTTCGGGTGAGCTGCGGCCCGAGACCTCGCCGAGCCTGGTGCGCGATCTGGTCTTCGGCTGCATCGAGCATCGCACCTGGGCCTTCCTGCGCGGCGAAGGCGATTTCGACCCGGCCGAGATGGCTGACGCGATCACCAATCTGGTTCATCACGGCTTGGCGCTCGGCGGCGAGCCGGCTTCCCCGATGGAGAGCGTCGTCGCCCGGCTGGAGACGGCGACGGCGCGGCTGGAGGCAGCTGCCGGAATCGCTCCGGAGAAGCCCTCCCCACGACGCAGCTGAAAATTCAGCCCTCATCCTGAGGAGCGCTCCAACGGAGCGCGTCTCGAAGGATGCTCCAGGAGGCTCCTGAACCAGCTGGAACATCCTTCGAGACGCCGCTTCGCGGCTCCTCAGGATGAGGGCTGTGGTCATGGTCTATCGATCATTACCCGGACCATCGAAGAAGGCCGGGCGCGGGATCGTCCAGGTCTCGCCCCAGAGCTGCGCGCCGCCGGCGACGTGAAGCACTTCGCCGGTGACATAAGCCGCCGCCGGCCCGCAAAGATAGGCGCAGGCCTCCGCCACCTCCCAGGTCGTCGCGGTGCGCATCATCGGGTTGGAGCGCGGATAGGCCTTGATCTGCTCGGGAGCGTAGACCCGCCAGCCCGGCGTCTCGATCGCGCCCGGCGCGATGCAGTTGACCCGGATGCCGAGCGGCGCCCATTCCACCGCCAGCGCCTGGGTCAGGCCGACCACGCCGGCGCGCGCCGCGATGGTATGGGCGACACCGTGCAGGCCCTGGCGCGTCACCACCACGATCGAGACGATGCTGCCCGGCCGCTTCGCGTCACGCCAGCGCCGCGCGACCTCCTGCATCATGTACCAGGTGCCGTTGAGGTTGGTGTCGACGACGGCGTTCCAGCCCTTCGTCGAGAAATCAATCGCCGCCTGCGGGAACTGGCCGCCGGCGCTGTTGACGAGAATGTCGATGCCGCCGAATTCGGCCGCGATCCAGTCATGCAGCGCGGTGATTGTCGCGGGATCGCGCACGTTCACCGCCTTACCGGCCGCCTTCAGCCCGGCGGCCCGCATCGCCTCGGCGGCCGCCTCCAGCCTGCCCTCGTGGCGCCCGGCGATGATCACCTGCGCGCCGAGCCGGCCGAGCAGCCAGGCGGTCGCGCGGCCGATGCCGCCGGCGCCGCCGGAGATCAGGACGGTCTCGCCGGCGAAGGCCTCCGGCCCGTAGACCGTCGGCAGCACGGCGAGGTCGGCGTCGTCCAGCCCGAGCTCGCCGGGATCGATGACAGCCTCAGCCATGGCGCTCCATCCCCTTCAGCAATTCGCCGGCGATGATCATCTTGCGCACCTCGGTGGTGCCGGCGCCGATCTCGAGCAGCTTGGTGCTGCGGAAGAGCCGGTTGATCTCGGATTCCCAGATATAGCCGGCGCCGCCATGGACCTGCACGGCCTTGTCGAGCACATCGTGGCAGGCCTGCGCCGCATACATCACCGAGGCTGCAGTCAGGCGGTGGATGTCGCCGCGTCCGCCGCCGCCGACCTCCAGCGGAGCCGCCTCGGCCAAAGTGCGGTAGCTGAAGCTGCGCATGGTCTCGACCAGCACATACATCTCGGCCAGCATCGACTGGACCATCTGGAAGGCGCCGATCGGCTTGCCGAACTGCTTGCGCGTCTTGGCGTAGTCGATCGAGAGCTCGAGCGCCCGCTCGGCAACGCCGAGGCAGAGCGGCGAGATCATCGCGCGTTCCAGATCGAGCCCGCTCATCACGATGGCGACGCCCTGGTTCTCGGCACCGACGAGATTGGCGGCCGGGACGCGGCAATCCTCGAACAGCAATTCCGCCGTCTGGCTGCCGCGATAGCCCATCTTGACCAGCTTCTGCGCCACCTTGAAGCCGGGGAAATCCTTCTCGACGATGAAGGCGGAGATGCCGTGCGGGCCCCGTTCCTTGTCGGTCTTGGCGTAGACCAAGAGCACATCGGCGACCGGGCCGTTGGTGATGTAGATCTTGCTGCCGTTGAGGATGTAGTGGTCGCCCTCGCGGCGCGCGGTGGTGCGCATCGAGCCGAGCGCGTCCGAGCCCGCCCCCGGCTCGGTCAGGCCGAGCGCGCCGATCGTCTTCCCCGAGCAGAGATCGGGCAGATAGCGGCGGCGCTGTTCCTCGTTGCCGTTGCGATAGATGTTGTTGGCGCAGAGGTTGTCGTGCGCGACGACGGAGAGCGCCATGGCGTGGTTCCAGCGGCTGAAGCCCTGCAGGACCAGCCCGGCCTGAAGCAGGTCGAGCCCCGCTCCGCCATATTGCTCGGGGATGGTCGCGCCGAGGAAGCCGCTGGCGCCGATCTGCCGGAAGGCCTCGTCCGGCCACCACTCCTCGTCGTCCATGCGCTGCGAGAGCGGGTAGAGCTCGGCACGGGCATAGCGGTCGGCGCCGTCGAGGATCGCGTTCTGCTCCTCGTCGAGGCCGAAGGCGTTGGCGCGGTTGCTACCGTTCACGGCGTTCACGTCGATCTCCTCCCTCGGCCTCGTCACCTAGCGGCGCGGGCGCCGGGCCATTCGGCCCTCCAATCTTATTGAGCCCATTTCATCAGCGACAACTCTCCCTGTCAACGCGATGCAGATGCGGCAAAATCGAATAATCCGTTTGCGCACCTGCTCGCACTGTCCAAGCGCAAAACTGCTATTGACACCTCAAATGAATTGAAATCATTTATTTGGCGAAGGCTCCCTCAGCGAGCCGCGCAGGGATGGAATCGTGAGCGAAGAGGTCATCACCCGACGCGACGGCGCGGCGCTGGTCGTCACGATCAATCGCGACAGCCGCCGCAACGCCCTGAACGAGGCGGTCGCCGAAGGCATCGTCGCCGCGCTCGACCTGGCCGAGGCCGATCCCGAGGTGCGCGCCGTCATCCTGACCGGCGCGGGCGACAAGGCCTTCTGCGCCGGCGGCGACCTCAAGCCGAATGCGGACGGAACGCCCTTCACCATCGAGGCGGCTGATCCGCGCCATTATGTGGCCGGCCTGCTGCGCCGGATGGATGCCTGCCGGCTGCCATTGGTGGCGCGGGTCAACGGCCATGCCCTGGCCGGCGGCTTCGGGCTGGTCTGCGCCTGCGATCTCGTGGTGGCGCGCGACGACGTCCTGCTCGGGGTGACCGAGGTCAAGGTCGGGCTCTTCCCGATGATGATCCTGCCCTATCTGATGCGGGTCCTGCCGTATCGTCGCTTGATGGAGCTCTGCCTGACCGGCGAGACCATCAAGGCGGGCGATCCCGAGGCCGGCGCGATCGTCAACTACGCCGTGCCGGCTGCTGAGCTCGACGCCAAGACGGCGTGGCTAGTCGGCCGGCTCGTCGACAAGTCGCCGACCGGCATCCGCCTGGGCAAGCAGAGCCTCGCCAAGATCAGGGGGATGTCGACGGACGCGGCGCTCGAATACGCCCAGTTCATGCTCGCCAACATGGCCCGGACCGAGGATGCGCGCGAGGGCTTCGCCGCCTTCGCGGAAAAGCGTCCGCCGGCCTGGACCGGGCGGTGAACGCCATGGTGGCGACAATGCGCGAGAGCATCCGCATCGGCTGCGGCGCGGGCTTCTGGGGCGACAGCCCGGAGGGGCCGCGCCAGCTCGTCCGCCAGGGCGGCATCGATTATCTCGTGCTCGACTATCTCGCCGAGATCACCATGTCGATCCTCGCCCGGATGAAGGCGAAGAACCCCGCGCTCGGCTATGCCACCGACTTCGTCTCGCTGGTGATGAAGCCGCTCGCCCGCGAGATCGCAGAGAAGCGCATCCGCGTCGTCACCAATGCCGGCGGCGTCAACCCGGAAGCCTGCCGCGACGCCCTGCTCGCCGCCTTCAAGGGGGTCGGCGTCGAGCTCAAGGTCGCGATCGTCACGGGCGACGACCTTTCGGGCGAGGCCGAGCGGCTGCGCGCCGCCGGTACCCGCGAGATGTTCTCGGGCGCGCCCTTCCCTGAGAAGATCGCCAGCATCAACGCCTATCTCGGTGCCTTCCCGATCGCGGCGGCGCTCGCAGCCGGCGCCGATGTGGTGGTGACCGGGCGCTGCGTCGACTCGGCCGTGGTGCTCGGCCCGCTGATCCATGAATTCGGCTGGACGCCCGAGGATTATGACCGGCTCTCGGCCGGAAGCCTCGCCGGCCACATCCTCGAATGCGGCGCGCAGGCGACCGGCGGCATCGTCACCGACTGGCGCGAGGTCGCGAGCGATTGGGCGGATATGGGCTTCCCCTTCGCCGATTGCCGGGCCGATGGCAGCTTCGAGATCGGCAAGCCGGAGGGCACCGGCGGGCGCGTCAGCCCGGCGACCATCGCCGAGCAGGTGGTCTACGAGGTCGGCGACCCCGCCGCCTATTTGCTGCCGGATGTCACTTGCGACTGGTCGCAGGTGAAACTCGAAGCCTCGGGTCCAAACCGCGTCCGGGTCTCCGGTGCGCGCGGGCGTGCGCCAACCGCCAGCTACAAGGTCAGCGCCACCTATGCCGACGGCTATCGCTGCACGGCGACGATGATGATCGTCGGCGACGAGGCGGCCGAGCGGGCCGAAGCGGTCGCCAAGGCGATCCTCGCCCGCTGCGGCCGGTTGATCCGCGAGGCCGGTTTCCCGGACTTCGCCGAGACCTCGATCGAGACGCTCGGCGCCGAGGCGAGCTATGGCACCCAAAGCCGGGCGCGAGCGACGCGCGAGGTCGTACTCAAGATCGCCGTGCGCCATTCGTCCAAGGAGGCGCTGCAGATCTTCGCCCGCGAGATCTACCCGGCCGCAACCGCGATGGCACAGAGCCTGACCGGTTTCGCCGGCGGCCGGCCCGAGCCGCAGCCGGTGATCCGGCTGTTCTCCTTCCTGATCGACAAGGCCGAGCTGAACCCGACAGTCAGCGTCGACGAGACCAGTCTGCCAGTGCCAGCGCACATTCCAGCGGCGGCCGCGGACGCCCCCTCGCCCGCCCGCGCAGTTGCGGATGTTGCGGAGGCCACCAGTGAGACGGTCACCGTCCCGCTTGTCGCCCTCGCCTTCGGCCGCAGCGGCGACAAAGGCGACATCGCCAATATCGGCGTGATCGCGCGCGATCCCACCTTCCTGCCCTGGTTGCGCCGGGCGCTGACGCCGGAGGCGGTCGGCCGGCACTTCGCCCACCATGTCGCCGGCAAGGTCGAGCGCTTCGACTGGCCGGGCCTTGGCGGCTTCAATCTCGTGATGCACCGCGCGCTCGGCGGTGGCGGCATCGCCTCGCTGCGCCATGACCCGCAGGGCAAAGCGATGGCGCAGGTGCTGATGAGCCTGCCGGTGCCGGTCCCCGCCACTTGGCTCGCGCCGGGCGGCTCCCTCCACGGCTTCAAGACAACGGACGACGCATGATGACGGCTCCGGACGACAACCCGCCGTTCCGAAAAGTCTTGATCGCCAATCGCGGCGAGATCGCCTGCCGGGTGATCCGCACCTTGCGCGAGATAGGCATCGCCTCGGTCGCGATCCATCATCCGGTCGAGGCCCGCGCCCGGCATGTGCGCGAGGCGGACCAGGCGGTCGAGATCTCCGGCGAGACCCCGGTCGCGGCCCATCTCGACATCGCCCAGATCATCGACGCCGCCCGCGCAGTCGGGGCCGATGCGATTCATCCGGGCTATGGCTTCCTCTCCGAGAATGCCCGCTTCGCCCGCGCCGTGGCGGAAGCCGGCCTAACCTTCATCGGCCCGGATGCGGATACGATCGCGCTGATGGGCGACAAGATCTCCGCGCGCCAGTTCGCCGCCGATCATGGCGTGCCGGTCGCGCCCTCGGTGATGCCGACCCAAGACCTCGCCGAGTTCACCCGACAGGCGACTCAGATCGGCTTCCCGCTGCTGATCAAGGCGGCGGCGGGCGGCGGCGGCAAGGGCATGAGCATCGTTCGCAGCGCCGAGGAACTGGAAGGCGCCGCCCGCCACGCAGCCAGCGAGGCGCAGCGCTATTTCGGCGACGGGCGTGTCTATGCCGAGCTCTTCGTCGAGCGGCCCCGCCATATCGAGGTGCAGGTCTTCGGCGACGGCAAGGGCAGCGCCATCCACCTGTTCGAGCGCGAATGCTCGGTGCAGCGCCGCTTCCAGAAGATCATCGAGGAGGCCCCGGCCGCCAACCTGCCGGCAGCCTTGCGCGACGAGATCTGCGCCTCGGCCGTCCGCCTTGCGGCAGCGGCGAATTACCGCAATGCCGGCACGGTCGAATACATTCTCGGCGCCGATGGCCGCTTCTTCTTCCTGGAGATGAACACGCGTCTCCAGGTCGAGCATCCCGTCACCGAGATGATCACCGGGCTCGACCTCGTCCGCCTGCAGATCGAGATCGCCGCCGGGCGCGACCTGCCCTTCGCCCAGGACGCCGTCGTCGCCAATGGCCATGCCATCGAATGCCGGATCTGTGCCGAGGATCCCGAGCGCGATTTTCTGCCCGAGACCGGCACGGTCCTGCATCTCGACGCGCCGCAGGCCGCTTACTTGCGCTTCGAGAACGCGCTCGATCGCGGCCAGCGCATCACCGCCGATTTCGACCCGATGCTGGCCAAGCTCGTCGCCCATGGGCCTGACCGGGCCGGCGCGACGCGGCGCGCCATCGCGGCGCTGCACGATCTCGCCTTGCTCGGGGTCAAGACCAATATCGACTATCTCGCCCGCGTACTCGGCCACCCCGCCTTCGCCGCTGGCGAGCTGCACACCGGCTTCGTCGTCCAGCACAAGGCGGCGCTCGCCGCCGCCGAGCCGGATGCGGCAACGCGCGACAAGCTGCTGATCGCCGCGGCGCTCGGCCTGCGCGATTTCCGCGACCTCATTCTCGGCGTGCCCGAGCCGCACGCCTCGATCGGGCCCTGGAGGAACTGAGCATGGTCCTCAAGCTCGATCTCGACGGCACCGTCCACCGCGTCACCATCCTGGCGCGCCGGCCGCATCTGGTGCTCTCCGTCGATGGGCGCCGTCACGTCATCCAGAACCTCGACGAAGCCGGCGACGGCAGCCGCCGGCTCACGCTCGACGGCGAGCCGGTCGCCTTCGCCCGCGCCGATAGCGTCGACGGCGCCATCGTCCGGCTGGACGGGCGCAGCTTCGCGCTGCGCCGCGTCGATGCCGCCGCCGAAGCCTCCGCGGCCGGGGGCGGTGCGAACGTCGTGCGCGCGCCGATGCCCGGCACGGTCATCGTGGTCCACAAGCGCGTCGGCGACAGCGTCCAGCGCGGCGAGACCATCGTCACGATCGAAAGCATGAAGCTGCAGATGAAACTCGATGCGCCGCGCGACGGCGAGATCGCCGAGATCGCGGCGCGCGAGGGCGAAGGCTTCGACAAGGACGCCGTCCTCGCCCGTCTCGCGGCTCCGGCGGAAGGCTGACCCGATGTCCAGACTGCAATCGTCGATCAACACCGCCTCCGCCGATTTCCGCCGCAACGAGGCGCATAACCGCCGGCTCGTCGCCGAATTCCGGGCGAAGCAGGAAGCGGCCCGCCATGCCCGTCCGCAGCGTGATCTGGAGCGATTGGAGCGGCAGCAGAAGATGCCGCCGCGCAAGCGCATCGAATTGCTGCTCGACCCCGGCACGCCCTTCCTCGAGCTGTCCTCGCTCGCCGGGAACATGGCCTATGGCGGGGAATCGCCTTCCGCGAGCTCGATCGTCGGCATCGGCATCGTGTCGGGCCGCGAGGTCGTGATCCGTGCCGACGATCCGACGGTGAAGGGCGGCGCCTGGTATCCGCTCACCGCCAAGAAGATCGTCCGCGCTCTCGACATCGCCATGGAGAACCGGTTGCCGGTCGTCCATCTCTGCGATTCCGCCGGCGGCTTCCTGCAATTGCAGTCGGAGGTCTTCCCGGACCGCTACATGGCCGGGCGCATCTTCCGCAACCAGTCGCTGCTGTCGAAGATGGGCGTGAAGCAGCTTGCCCTCGTCTTCGGCCACTGCACCGCCGGCGGCGCCTATATCCCGGGGCTCTCGGATTACAGCGTGATCGTGCGCGGCACCGGCGCAGTCTTTTTGGGCGGCCCGCCCCTGGTGAAGGCGGCGACCGGCGAAGACGTCACGGTCGAGGAACTCGGCGGCGCCGAGATGCACACCAGCGTTTCCGGCACCTGCGACTATCCCGCCGACAGCGAGGAGCACGCCATCGAGATCGGCCGCGAGATCGTCGCGCAATGGGACCGGCTGCCGCGCTGGGAGTTGCAGCGCGAGGCTCCCGAGGAGCCGTTCTACGATCCCGCCGAGATCTACGGGATCGTGCCCGACGACATCAAGAAGGCCTTCGACATGCGCGAGATCATCGCCCGCATCGTCGACGGCAGCCGCTTCCACGAATACCAGCCGGCCTATGGCACGACCTTGGTCTGCGGCTTCGCCAATATCTGGGGCTACAAGGTCGGCATCCTCGCCAATAACGGCGTTCTCTTCAACGATTCTTCGCTGAAGGGCGCTCATTTCATCGAGCTTTGCAACCAGAACAACACGCCATTGGTCTTCCTGCAGAACATCACCGGCTACATGGTCGGGCGCGAATACGAGCGGCGCGGCATCACCAAGGACGGCGCCAAGATGATCATGGCGCAGAGCTGCTCGCGGGTGCCGAAATTCACGGTGATGTGCAACGGTTCTTTCGGCGCCGGCAATTACGGCATGTGCGGGCGCGCTTTCGACGGGCGCTTCCTGTTCTCCTGGCCGAACCACCAGATCGGCGTGATGGGCGGCGACCAGGCGGCGAACACGCTGGCCGAGGTCAAGGCCAACCAGATGAAGCGCAATGGCGGAGCAGTCGACCAGGGCGAGATCGAGCGGCTCTGGGAGGAGACGCGAAAAGCCTATCAGGAGCAACTTTCGGCCTATTACTCGACCTCGGAACTCTGGGACGACGGCATCATCGACCCGCTCGACACCCGCAATGCGCTCGGCGTGGCGATCTCGGCCTCGTTGAACGCCCCGCTCGGCTCGCCCGGCTACGGCGTCTTCCGGTTCTGATCGATGCCGGGAGCGCTGCGCCTTTATCTCGATTTCGCCTCGCCCTATTCCTATTTCGCGCTCCATTCGCTGGCGCGACTGGCCGAGGAACATGGCCGAGCGCTAGAACTCAGGCCGATCCTGCTCTGGGCGGTTTTCAAGCAGCAGGGTGTGACCAATCCGCTGGAGAAGCCGGCGCGCCGGCGCTATTTTCTCGAGGACGTGACCCGCTCGGCCGAGTTCTTCGGCTTGCCCTTCCGCATTCCAGAGCCACTGCAGATCTCGGCCCATCTCGCCGGCCGGCTCCATCACGCCTGGACTGCGACACGGCCACAGGACGGTTTGCGACTGGCGAGCGAGATCTTCGAGGCCTTCTTCGCCCGAGCCGAGGACATCACCGACCCGGCCGTGCTCGCCGCCCTGCCGTGCCTCGCCGACGAGACGCCGGAGGCGATCCGCGCCATGATCGATGGGGCGGAGGGCCGCCGGCGCCTCAGCGAGGCAGTGGATGAGGCCTGCGCAGCCAATATCACCGGGGTGCCCTTCGTCACGCTGGACGGCGAGAGCTTCTTCGGCGCCGACCGCCTGCCGCAGATCGCCTGGCGGCTGCAGCGTCCGCGCGAGACGTGATCAGGAGAGTGGGATGAGCGACGACAGGCTCGCCGGAGCGCTGAAAGCGACGCCCTTCATCGATGCCAACGCGCCGGCGATCCGCGCCTTCGTCGACCGCCATGCCGGCACTGGCCCCGACCGCTACCGCGCCGTCCGGCTCTACTACGCCGTCCGCGACGCCGTGCCCTACGACCTGCGCTATTTCGGCATCGAGCGCGACATCTTCGTCGCCTCGCGCTGCCTGGAGGCGAAGGGATCGTTCTGCGTGCCCAAGGCGGTGACGCTCGCCGCAGTTTGCCGCGCCGCCGGTATCCCGGCGCGCGTCGGCTTCGCCGATGTGCGCAACCACCTGGCCTCGCCGCGCATCCTCGACCTGATGGGCACCGACGTCTTTCGCTGGCACGCCTATACGCTACTCCATCTCGAAGGCCGCTGGGTCAAGGCGACGCCGGCCTTCGACCTCGCCTTCTGCGCTCGCTTCGATGTCGAGCCGCTCGATTTCGATGGGAGCACGGATTCGATCTTCCAGCCCTTCGACGCAGCCGGCCGCCAGCACATGGACTATGTGCTCGACCGCGGTGACCATGACGAGATGCCGTTCGAGGCCTTTCGCGAGGCGATGCAGCAAGCCTATCCTCGCCTGATCACGGCGATGGCGGCAGAGCGTGCCGCCCTCGCCGGCAAGCCACAGCCCAAACCCGTCACGGGAGAACAGCCATGACCGAATCCGTCGTCATCGTCGGCGCGGCCCGCAGCGCGATCGGCAGCTTCGGCGGCTCGCTCGCCGGCCATGCTCCCGCGGCGCTTGGCGCCCTCGTTGCCGGCGAGGCCTTGCGGCGGGCCAAGCTCGACCCCGGCGAGGTCGGCCATGTCGTCTTCGGCAACGTCATCCCGACCGGGCCGCAGGACGCCTATCTCGCCCGCGTCGCGGCGGTCGAGGCCGGCATACCGGTCGAGACCCCGGCGCTGACGCTGAACCGGCTCTGCGGCTCGGGCGTGCAGGCCATCGTCTCCGCCGCTCAGTCGATCATGCTCGGCGACGCCGAGACCGCGCTCGCCGGCGGCGCCGAGGTGATGAGCCGTGCCCCGCACCATCTCACCTCCGCCCGCTTCGGCCAGCGCCTCGGCGACACCACCATGCTCGACGGCCTCACCGGCGTGCTGACCGACCCGTTCGGCAACGGCATCATGGGCATCACCGCCGAGAACGTCGCCGAGAAATACGGCATCTCGCGCGACGCCCAGGACGCGTTCGCGGCCGAGAGCCAGCGCCGGGCCGGTGTCGCCATCGCGGAAGGTCGCTTCGCCGACCAGATCCTGCCGGTCGAGGTGACCAAGGGCCGCGCGCAGATCGCCTTCGCCACCGACGAATACCCCAAGCCGGAGACGACGACGGAGAGCCTCGCCAAGCTGCCCACGGTTTTCAAGAAGGGCGGCAGCGTCACCGCCGGCAACGCCTCGGGCATCAATGACGGAGCAGCGGCGATCGCCCTCGCCTCGGAACGGCGCGCCGAGGCCGCCGGCATGACCCCGCTCGCCCGCATCGTCGGCTACGCCCATGCCGGCGTCGAGCCCGGCCTGATGGGCATCGGTCCGATCCCGGCCGTGCGGGCGCTGCTGAAGCGGACCGGCCTGTCGATCGGCGATTTCGACGTGGTCGAGTCGAACGAGGCCTTCGCCGCCCAGGCGCTCGCCGTCGCGCGCGAGCTCGGCCTCGACCCGGCCCGCACCAATCCCGATGGCGGCGCGATCGCGCTCGGCCATCCCGTCGGCGCGACCGGCGCGATCCTGGTCGTCAAGGCGCTGTCGCATCTACGCCGGAATGGCGGCCGCTACGGCCTGATCACCATGTGCATCGGCGGCGGCCAGGGCATAGCGCTGGCGGTCGAGCGGCTCTGAAGGGCAAGTGCACGCCCCAATCTCGCGCGAAAGCGCATAATTCAGGTCATCCCGGACAAGCGGCGAAGCCGCGCCGATCCGGGATCCATTCCGGAGCCTATCCGAGAAGGTTCCGGAGTTGGTCCCGGGTCTTCGCTTCGCTGAGCCCGGGACGACCAGGGAGCTGGTGATCAGGCAGCGCAGCTCGACCTGATCGCAATTCCTCCACACTGGCCGGCTATGAAACGCGCTTCGCTGGCGGCCGCTCCGACATTGCGGCTCGCTGCCAGCCGAACATGCGTGGTCGCGTGTCGGCGCCCCCATCTCATCTTGATCAGAACGCACGCAAATACAGACCCCTTTCGACGCAGATTTTATAAGACGGCTAATGAATTTCGCGGCATAATCCGCCGCTTGATCTCTCCGATTCCCGCCTGAAGGAGCGCCCTCCCCACGATGAACGCCGCCGAGAGCACCACCGCCATCCTGATCCATCTCGCCGGTTCGGTGGCGCTGCTGATCTGGGCGGTCAGGCTCGTTCGGACGGGCGCGACGCGGGCCTTCGGCCCCTCGCTGCGGCAGGGGCTGGCGCGCTTCGCCGGCAACCGCGTCTCGGCGATGGCGAGCGGGGCGGTGGTGACGCTGATCCTGCAGAGCTCGACGGCGACGACGCTGCTGCTCTCGTCTTTCGCGGGCCAGGCGCTGATCGGCCTGCCCATGGCCTTCGCCGTGCTGCTCGGCGCCAATGTCGGCACGGCGCTCGCGGCCTTCCTGGTCTCGTTCGAGCTCGGTTGGCTCTGGGGCGCCTGCCTTGCCGTCGGCGTCGCGCTCTACCTTGCCAACGAGGCGATGAACCGCGCCCGCAATATCGGACGCCTGATCGTCGGCATCGGCCTGATCCTGCTCTCGCTCGCCGAGCTCAAGACCGCCTCGGCGCCGCTGGCACAATCGCCGGTGTTCCGCTCGGTGTTCGAGGCGCTGGCGAGCGAGCCGCTGCTCGCTATCGCGATCACCGTCGCGGCGACCTGGCTGACCCATTCCAGCCTCGCCATCGTCCTGCTGATCGCCTCGTTCTGGGCAGGCGGGCTGTTCCCGGCGCCGACCGCGCTGATCCTGATCGTCGGCGCCAATCTCGGCAACGCACTGATCCCGGTGCTCGACCAGCTCGGCGCACCGGTGGTGCAGCGCCGCGTCGCGCTCGCCAACCTGCTGACACGCATCCTGATCGCGCTCGTCGTGATCCCCTTCGCCAAGCCGCTTTCCGGCTGGTTCTCGGCGCTGTCGCACGATCCCTCGCGCCTGGCGGTCGAGATTCACCTGGCGCTGAACATCGTCGGCGCCATCGCCTTCCTGCCGTTCGTCCAGCCGATCGCGGCGCTGGTCACGCGCCTGACCCCGGCCAAGCCCGAAACCGAGCAGCGCATCCGGCCGCTCTATCTCGACGCCGGCCTGCTCGACAGCCCGCCCGAAGCCCTTGCCAGCGCGATGCGCGAGACGCTGCATCTCGGCGACCGGGTCGGCGCCATGCTGAAGGACCTGCAGACCCTGCTGGAGCAAGACAAGCTCGCCCTCTCGCGCGAGATCGCCGCCGCCGATGACGGCGTCGACGCGATCCACGAGGCGATCAAGCTCTATCTCGTCAAGCTGTCGCGCCACCCACTCGGCGAGGAGGACAGCCGTCGCCTGTTCGAGATCATCACGGCGACTACCAATCTCGAGCATATCGGCGACATCATCGACAAGAACCTGCGCGAGCTCGCGGAGAAGAAGATCCGCAAGCGCTATCGCTTCTCGGAGAATGGCATCGCCGAGATTCGCGATTTCCACATACGAGTCAGCCACAGCCTGCAGCTGGCGCTCAACGTGCTGGCCACGCGCGATATCGGGCTTGCCCGCCAGCTTTTCGACGAGAAGAGCGCGATGCGTCTCGCCGAACGCATGGCGACCGAGAAGCACTACGAGCGCCTGCGCAGCGGGGTGACGGCGTCGCTCGAGACCTCCTCGATCCATCTCGACGTGCTGCGCGACCTCAAGCGCATTCACGGCCACATCACCTCGATCGCCTATCCGATCCTGGAAGCCGCGGACGAGCTCAGCGAGACCAGGCTGCGCAGGGCTGACGAGCAACAGGCCGAGAAGCAGCCCAGCGAGGCTGCCAGCTACGGCCTCGCCTTGCCGCAGAAGCCGGCCTGAGCCAGATCGCTCCGACCACGGATCGAGGCAGGGCCAATCCTGCACTCTGGATGCGCTGAGCTTCGCCTTGCAATCGGCTGCCTGAGACGGACACTGCCGCCATGGCCCGGCCTCGCGAGGAACGATCATGACCAGTACGGTACAAGCGCGACTGCTCGACCTGTTCGGCATCGAACTACCGATCATCCAGGGTCCGATGGCCCTCGCCTCGACTCCCGAGATGGTTATCGCCGTCAGCGAAGCCGGCGGCCTCGGTTCCCTGGCGGGCGCGCAATACGATGCGGCGGGCCTGCGAATCGCGCTCGACACGGTGCGAGCCGGCACGCGCCGGCCGATCAACGTCAACTTCTTCTGCCATACGCCCCCGGCCGACGATCCCGCCCGGCAGGCGGCCTGGCTGAAGCGCCTCGACGGCTATTATGCCGAGGCCGGGCTCGATCCCGGCATGCCGAAGACGCCGAGCGGACGCACCCCCTTCGACGCGGGCTTGGCAGGCGTCGTCGAAGAGTATCGCCCCGAGATCGTCAGCTTTCATTTCGGCCTGCCGGCGCCGGAGCTGTTCGACCGCGTCAAGCGCACCGGCGCCAAGATCATCGCCTCCGCCACGACCGTGCCGGAGGCGCGCTGGCTCGCGGAGCACGGCGTCGACGCGGTCATCGCCATGGGCGCCGAAGCCGGCGGCCATCGCGGCATATTCCTGAACGACCGGCTCTCCGAGCAGGTCGGCACCTTCGCGCTGGTGCCGCAGGTCGTCGACGCCGTCGCGGTCCCGGTGATCGCCGCCGGCGGCGTCACCGACCGGCGCGGCGTGGAAGCCGCCTTCGCCCTCGGAGCGGCGGCCGTCCAGGTCGGCACCGCCTATCTTTTTACGCCCGAGGCCAAGATCTCGCCGATCTACCGCAAGGCGCTCGGCATGAGTGAGCGGCCGACGGCAATCACGAACCTGTTCACCGGCCGGCCGGCACGCGGCATCGTCAACCGGGCCATGACGGAGCTCGGCCCGATCTCCGAGCTCGCACCGGCCTTCCCGACCGCCGGCACGGCGCTGGGGCCGCTGCGCAGCGCCGCGGAAGCGGCAGGCCGCGACGACTTCACCCTGCTCTGGGCCGGCCAGTCCTACCCGCTCGCAAGGCCGATGACATCGGCGGCGCTGACGCGGATGCTCGCTGGGATCGACGTCTGACGACGACGGCGGGCTCGACGTCACCTTGCCCCGCCCGCGAAGGCGGCGGCGATCCGATCGGCCGGCCGCTCGATGCCGGCGACGCGACGCCCTTCCCCGCGCCCCTCATTCACAGGTCGCGCAATATTTCGGACCCACGGGAAAGAAGCGGTCCGGACCACCTGTCCAACCCATCAACCATGGCGCAAGCCCGAACCTGAAGGCTTCCCGCCCACCTACGCCGCCACCGCCTCGGCCGCGGCGGTCACCTGCCAGCCCTGGAGTTCGCGCCAGTTCGGCTCCAGCTTAGAAAAGCGCGCCAGGCTGAACGTGGAGATGTCGGCGAAGCCGCAGGCGCCGTCGACGAGGAGATCGCGGATCGCCCGGCCGCTCGCCGGCGAGAGCCCGAAGCCGACGCTCGACAGCGTCGCCACGACGACATTGGCCTGGGAGGCGAGCCGGTCGATCACCGGCCGCCCGTCCGGCGTGTTCTCGATCACGCCGGCCCAGGAGCGGATGATCCGGGCATGCGCCGCCTTGGGCAGCAATTGCGCGAGGCGCTTGCCCATATGCAGCATCAGCGGCGCGGTCGGCTTGGCCGGCGTGCCCTCTTCGGCCATCGCCAGCCACTCATGCGGGCCGCCGCCATAGGCGAGGTTGCCGCGCAGGGTCTGGCGGCCATAGAGCCCGCAGCCATCGACGCCGCCGAGCGGCATCAGCGGCAGCGGCTCGGTCACGATCATCTCGCAGCGGGCCGACTGCACCGGCACCTCCTGCCCGAGCATGGCGGAGAGCCGCCCGGTCTGCGGGCCGGCGGCGAGCACGAGATTGTCGCAGCCGATCTCGCCGCGATCGGTCTCGACCGCGATGACGCGGCCGCCCTCGCCGCGGAAGCCGGTGACGGTGGTGTGCTGCAGGATGCGCCCGCCATGATCCTGCATCGCCCAGGCATAGCCCTGCAGCGTCCGGTGGGGGTTGGCGTGGCCGCCGAACCTGTAATGGTAGCCGCCGACAACGCTGTCGCCGGCCAGCGGCACCAGCTCCTTGACCTGCTTGAGGTCGAGCACATCCGACTGGAAGCCCTGCCGCTCGGCATTACGCAAGGCACGACCATAGAGCGCCATCTGCTGCTCGCTGGCGGCGAGGCGGATGCGCTCGGGCCGGAATTCGGTGGGGTAGCCGAGCAATTCGTCCATCAGCGGCCAGAGCCGCTGCTCCTCGGCGAAGAGCGGCGAATGATGGTGCGAGCAGCCGCCGCCATTGCGGCCGGACGCCTCCCAGCCGACCAGCCCCTTCTCCAGCACCAGCACGTCGACGCCATCCCGCGCCAGCCACCAGCCTGCGGAGAGGCCGGTGACGCCGCCGCCGACGATGACGACCGAAGCTCCCTTGATCCCGCTCATCGCTCTCACTCGCTCGCAACAGGGCCGGACGCATCGTTGCCCGCGACGGTGTAGCGCGCCGGCACCTCCCAGAACGGCCGCCACTGAGCGTGCATGCCGAACCAGGTGTCCCAATGCTCGGCCTGCTCGGGCGCCTCAGGGACAAGGGTAGTCATCGCCAGCGCCATCGGCCGGACGGGCGCGCGATAGCCGGCGAGCGGGATCGCCGAGAGCGGCTGCGCCGCGCCGAGCGCCAGCAGGGCCGCTACCTGCTCGCGGCAGCGCCGGCCCTGGCAGGGGCCCATGCCGGCGCGGGTCAGGCGCTTGACCTGGTCGGGATTGGGCGGCCCCTCGCCGAGCAGCGCCGAAAGCGAGCGGTCGTTGCGGCGCTCGTTCTGCCAGTCGAGATAGCGCGGCGGGCGGACCTCGAGGATCTCGCGCGCCGTCACCTCCTCGCATTGGCAGACATGGAACTCGGCGCGCGCCTCGACAACGCTCGCCCGGACCCAGGCGAGGCGATAGGCGGAGATGTCGTAGCCCGGCGCGGGCGGCGCTGCGGCTTGCACACCGGCGATGTCCGCCCCGAGCGCCGCGACGGCGCGGGCGGCCTCCGCCTCGGCGATGGCGCGGTCGCGCGTCTTGGCCGCCCAGATGCCGGCACAGTCGCCGACCGCGTAGACATGGGCGAGGCTGGTGCGCTGGCTCGCATCGAGCACAGGCGCGTAGCCGCTGCGCTCGGCCTGGAAGGCGACCTTGCCGCCGGCTGCGTCGATCAGGTCGACGACCGGCGTCGCGCCGACCGCCAACACGATGCCATCACAGGCGATGGCGCGCTCTTCGCCGACCGGCCTGCCCTCCTCGTCGAGCGTCGCGATCAGCGCCGCTTCGACGCCGTCGCGGCCGGTCGCTTCGCGCACGACATGGCTTGCCAGGATTTCGGTGCCGCCAACGCTGAGCTTCGCCAGCAAGTCCGCATCGCCGATCGGCTCGGCCGCCTGCTCGACGATGGCGGCGATGGTGACGCCCGCCTCACGCAAGGCGAGCGCGGTGGTCAGCGCTTCCGTGGTCGAACCGAGGATCACGACCTTGCGCGGGCCGAAAGCGTCATAGCGCGTCGCAAGATTGAGCGCGGCGGTGGCGCCGATCACGCCGGGCTTTTCCCAGCCGGGAAAGCCGAGGCCCATGTCGCGGCGGCCGCAAGCGAGGATGACGTGCTGCGCCTGGACGAGGATGCTGCTGTCCTCATTGGCGAGGCCGGCGACGAGGCCCGGCATCCAGCCGAGCGCCGGGCCGTTGGCGTAGAGCCCCCAGCAGGCCGTGCCGAGGCGAAGATCGACGCCGGCCTCGAACGCCTCGGCAATCCGTGGCTCGGAGGCGACAACGGCCTCCATCATGGCGTTGCGATTGCGGGCGCTGGCGGCCATGCCCCGGCCGAAATGCAAGGGGACGTCGTCGCCCATCGTCTTGAACGGGACCGGGTTCTCATCGACCAGCAAGACGCGAAAGCCCCGCGCCGCCGCCCCGATCGCAGCGGCGAGGCCGGCGGGGCCGGCGCCGATGACGAGGACATCGACGCTTTCCGCGATGGCGAGCGGTTTGCCGGTGACGGATTTGGGATCGGAGGCCGGAACGGTCATGGGCTGCGCTCTCGAAGGGCTGCGTTCAGTCTCGGCATCGGCAGGCGGCACGCAGGCCGGTTTGCGACATCGTCTCGCCCGGATGCGACATCGCTTCCGCGCTCAGAGCACCTGTTCGAGGAAGGCGCGGGTGCGTGTCTCGCGCGGCGCGCCGAAGAACTCGGCCGGGGCTGCATGCTCGACGATGACGCCGCCATCGGTGAAGTAGACGTGGTCGGCGACCTCGCGGGCGAAGCCCATCTCATGGGTTACGAGGATGCAGGTCATGCCCTCCGCCGCGAGGTCGCGGATGGTCACGAGGACCTCCTTCTTGGTCTCGGGGTCGAGCGCGGCGGTGACCTCGTCGAACAGCATCACCTTCGGGTTCATCGCCAGCGAGCGGGCGATGGCGACGCGCTGCTGCTGGCCCCCGGAGAGCTCGCCCGGATAGGCGTCGTGCTTGTGCGAGAGGCCGACCTTGGCGAGCAGGCGCCTGGCCCGCTCTCCGACCTCGGCAGGGTCCTGCTTGAGCACATGGATCGGCGCCATCATCACGTTCTGAAGCGCCGTCTTGTGCGGGAAGAGATTGTATTGCTGGAAGACGATGCCGACGTCGCGGCGCAGCGCCAGCTTGTCCAGCGCGGGATCGTTGACCTGCCGGCCGGCGACGGTGATCGAGCCCTTGCTGATCGGCACCAGCGCGTTGATGCAGCGCAGCAGCGTCGACTTGCCGGAGCCGGACGGACCGATGATGCAGACGGTCTCGCCGCGGCGGATGGTGAGGCCGACATCCTTGAGCACGACGAAGGCGCCGAACGCCTTCTCGACGCCCTCGATGACGACGACCGGCTCGCCGAGTTCATGCCTGGCAGCCATGGTCATCCCTTCACGTTGAAGCGGCGTTCGAGCGCCATGGTCAGGCGCGCGATCGGGTAGCAATAGGCGAAGAACATCAGCAGCAGCAGCAGATACATCGGCAGCATCAGCTCCGGCCGGCTCTCGGCGACGAGGGCGGCGCGCGTGATGGTCAGCCCGTCCTGGATGCCGACGACCGAGATCAGCGTCGTCGCCATGGTCAGGATGGCGTAGAGGTTCATCCAGGGCGGCAGCATGCGTTTGATGGCCTGCGGCAGGATGATCATCCACATCGTCTGGCGGCGGGTGAAGGCGAGCGCCTCGGCCGATTCCCACTGGCCCGTGGGAATCGAACGGATGCCGCCGCGCACGATCTCCGAGACATTGGCCGCGACCGGCAGCGCCAGGCCGATGATCGCCTTGACCCAGGCCGGGAAGGCGATGGTGACCGGCCCGAGCCTGATCTCGAAGGGCAAGAGGAACATCGCGTAGAACAGCAGCACGAGCCAGGGCGCGTTGCGGAAGAACTGCGTCGCCGCCCATGACGGCTGGCGCATGATGGCCGAGGGCGAGACCTGGCCGATACCGAACAGCACGCCGACCGCGGTGCCCAGGGCCATGGAGAGGACGCTGATCAAGAGGTTGAACAGGAATCCCTGGAAAATCAGCGGCGCCCAGCGCAGCAGGATGGTGACGGCGCCGTCGCGGGCGGCGGGGCCGGTCGCCTGCGCCATAGCGAGGGAGGCGGCGAAGAGGATGGCGACACCAGCTATGAGCCCGGCGCTGAGCATCATCGGCGCAGCGAGCCCGCTCGGCGCGATCGGCGCCGCGCGGAAGGGTTTCAGGACGGGGAGATCGGTCGTGGCGGTCTTCATGGCATGTATCCAGGAATGCGCATGGCCCGCTCCCAGCGATGCATCACCCAGACCAAGACCGCCACGAGCAGCACATAGACGACGAGCAGCACGTTCATCATCTCGCGGACATTGAAGACCTCGGACCAGATCTGCGATGCCGCATAAAGCAGTTCGGGCACGCCGATGGCGTAAGCGAGCGTCGTGGTCTTCACGAGGTTGACGAGGTTGTTGTTGAGCGCAGGCAGGCAGATGCGGAAGGCGAGCGGCAGCACGATCTGGCGCCAGAGCTGGAAGCGGGTGTAGCCGAGCGATTCAGCCGCCTCGACCATCGTCTCCGGCACCGCCTCGATGCCGGCGCGGAAGATCTCGACATTGAAGGCGCCGGCGAAGAGCGAGAAGGCGATGATGGCCCAGCCGGTGCCGCTGACTAGCGGCGACTGTCCGCCGAAGCCGTCGGAGACGGTCGGCAGCATTCCGCCGACGGCAAAGTAGAAGAAGGAAAGCTGCACCAAAGGCGGCGTGTTGCGGAAGAACTGGACGTAAGCCCGCACCACGAGCCGGCCGAGCCGCGAATTGCTGCCGGCGATCCAGACGCCAAGCAGCCCGATCGCGAGCGAGGCAAAGATCGAGACGACGCAGATATAAGTCGTCGTCCACAGCCCGGTCAGGAAGCGCGAGCGGTCGAAGGCGTCGTAGAAGATCGAGAAGTTGAGGCCGTGGACCTCGTTCAGGCGCTCGAAGAAAGCGGCGATCATGTCCGACATCTCGGGATGACTTGGTGCGTCATGGTCGGGCCGGGCCCGACCATCTCGAAAACCAGAACCTTCTGGTCATGAGATTCTCGGAGCAAGCCCGAGAATGACGCGCCCTCGCCTACGAGCCGCCCTTCAGCTTCTTGTTGGTCTCGATCAAATAGGGGCTCTGCTTGATACCCCATTTGGTCTCGAGCGCGAGCAGCTTGCCGCTCTTGTGCCAGTCGACCGACATCTCCTTGACCAGCTTGCCGAAGGGGCCGTCGAGATCCTCGAGCCGCACGCCGATGGCCCAGAGCTGCGGGTCTTCCGAGACCAGCGGCATCTCGTAATTCGCCCATTTCGGGTCGCCGCCCGACAGGGTCGAGACGATCAGCGTGTCGTCGAACAGGAAGGCGACGCAGTTATTGCCCTGCAGCGCGTTGAGGGCGTCGGGCACCGAGGGGAACACCACCATCTCCGGCGAATACATCTGCGAGACGCGGCGGTTGTAATAGGCGCCCTGCACAGCGCAGACCTTGCGGCCCTTGAGGTCTTCCCATTTCTTCAAGCCGGCGCTCTTGGGCGCGAGCACATTGGTGGCGCCGGCATAATAGTTCGGCTCGATCATGCCGATCTGTTTGCGGCGCTCGGCCGTATCGCCGAGCGTCGCCAGGATCATGTCGATGCGGCCTTGGCGCAGGAACTCGATGCGGTTGGCGGCGATCACCGGCACCATGTCGAGCTTGACGCCGATCTTGCTCGCGACCTCCTGGGCGAGATCGATCTCGAGGCCGACGATCTTGCCCGACGGATCGAGGAAGCCCCAGGGCTTGTAGTCGTTCTTGACGCCAACGGTGAGAACGCCCTTTTCCTTGATCTTGGCGAGCGTGTCCTGCGCGAAGGCCGGCACGGCGGCGAGCGTGGCGGCGAGTGCGAACGCCAGGGCGGTCAGTCGTTTCATCGGTCGCGATCCCCTTGTCTTATTATGAAGCCCTAGCTTCCGGTGGATCGGCGCACAGATTTGATCCTGTGCGACGCTTTCTTGACTCTCAGCGCCGAGCCGGGCGGACCTCCTGCACGCGCTCGGCCCGCGGCGGGTGGCCGAAGCGCTCGCGATAGCTGCGCGAGAAATGGCTGGCGCTGGCAAAACCGCAGGCGAGCGCCGTCTCCAGGATCGAGAGGCTGGTCTGGCGGAGCAGGTCGCGGGCGCGGTCGAGCCGCAAGCCGAGATAATGCTCGCCGAGCGAACGGCCGAGATGCTGGCGGAACAGGCGTTCGAGCTGGCGCAGCGAGACATTGGCGAGGCGGGCCAGGTCCTCCCGCGGTTCGGGGTTCTCGATGGTCTGCTCCATGCGGGCGATGACGCGCAGCAGGGGTGCATGGGCGATGCCGAGCCGCTCGCGCAGCGGCATGCGCTGCGGCCCCGCCCCTTCCCGGACATGGGTCTGCAGGAACCATTCGCTGACGGCGAGCGCGAGCTCGCTGCCATGCTCGCGCGCGATCACCCCGTGCAGCATGTCGAGCGGCGCCGTGCCGCCGCTGCAGGTCAGCCGGTCGCGGTCGATCTCGTAGAGCGAGCGGCGTAGGTCGAGCTCGGGATATTCCTCGAGGAAAGCCGGCGCGTGCTCCCAATGGATGGTGAAGCGATAACCGGAGAGGAGGTTGGCCCGCGCCAGCAGATAGGACCCACCCGAGACGCCGCCGATCTTGACCCCGCGCCGCGCGAGCTGGCGCAGCCAGGCGAAGGTCGGCTGGTGATGGAACAGCGCCGGATTGCCGCCGGCGCAGACGAAGAGATAGTCGAGCCTGAGCTCGGTGCCGACGCTGGCATCGGCGGCGATGGCGACACCGTTCGAGGCGGGCGCCGCCGCGCCGTCGATCGAGACATGGCTCCAGCGATAGAGCGCCCGGCCGGAGAGCCGGTTGGCGGCGCGTAAGGGTTCGATCGCCGAAGCGTAAGGCAGCAGCGCGAAATCGGGGATCAGCAGGAAGCCGACATGGGTCGGCGCGCTGTCGTCGCTTTCAGGCAATCTGATGTCGCTATCGAGCATGTCGGCGAGCCTATGTCGGTCAATCTCGCGATGACAAGACCGCCCGGACCCATCGATGCGTTATTCCATCTTCTCGCTGCTGTCGCAGGCCCTACAGGGCCACAAGGGCTGGACCCCGGCCTGGCGCGATCCCGCGCCGAAGCCCGAATATGATGTCATCATCATCGGCGGCGGCGGCCATGGCCTGGCGACGGCGCATTACCTCGCCAGCCGGCACGGCATCAGCAATGTCGCGGTGCTGGAGAAGGGCTATCTCGGCTCCGGCAATGTCGGCCGCAACACCACGATCATCCGCTCGAACTATCTGCTGCCGGGCAACACCCCGTTCTACGAGCTCTCGATGAAGCTCTGGGAGGGGCTGGAGCAGGATCTGAACTACAACGCCATGGTCAGCCAGCGCGGCGTCCTGAACCTCTACCATTCCGACGCCCAGCGCGACGCCTTCGCCCGGCGCGGCAATGCGATGCGGCTCGCCGGAGTCGATGCCGAATTGCTGGGCACCGATCAGGTCCGGGCGATGCTGCCCTATCTCGATTTCGACAATGCCCGCTTCCCGATCCACGGCGGGCTGCTGCAGCGCCGCGGCGGCTCGGCCCGGCACGACGCCGTCGCCTGGGGCTTCGCCCGCGCCGCAGACAGCCGCGGCGTCGACATGATCCAGAACTGCGAGGTCACCGGCATAACCATGGCGGGCGGGCGCGCCGTCGGCGTCGAGACCTCGCGCGGGCCGATCCGGGCGAAGAAGATCGCCATGGCGGTCGCCGGCAATTCCTCACGCGTCGCGGCGATGGCCGGGATGCGGCTGCCGATCGAGACCCATGTCCTGCAGGCCTTCGTCTCGGAAGGGTTGAAGCCGCTGATCGACGGCGTCGTCACCTTCGGCGCCGGACATTTCTACATCAGCCAATCCGACAAGGGCGGCCTCGTCTTCGGCGGTGACATCGACGGCTATAATTCCTACGCCCAGCGCGGCAACCTGCCGGTGATCGAGGATGTGATGGAATCTGCGATGGCGCTCTGGCCGGGCCTTGGCCGGGTGCGGATGCTGCGCCATTGGGGCGGTGTCATGGACATGTCGATGGACGGCTCGCCGATCATCGACACGACGCCGGTCGAAGGGTTCTATCTCAATGCCGGCTGGTGCTATGGCGGCTTCAAGGCGACGCCGGCCTCGGGCTTCTGCTTCGCCCATCTGATCGCGACGGGCCAGCCGCACAAGGTCGCCACCGCCTATCGGCTCGATCGCTTCGCCACCGGGCGCGTGATCGACGAAAAGGGCGCCGGCGCCCAGCCGAACCTGCACTGACCGCGCGCTGCCGAGGATCCCATGCGCATCACCTGTCCCCATTGCGGCGCGCGCGACGCCCAGGAATTCAGCTATCTCGGCGCTGCCGATCTGCAGCGCCCCGAGGGCATGGCGGCGAGCGAGGCCGCGATGGCCGATTATGTCTATCAGCGCGACAACCCGGCCGGCGTCCATCGCGAGCTCTGGTATCACGGCGCCGGCTGCCATGCCTGGCTGGTGGTGACCCGCGACACCCGCTCCCACGCGATCACGGCGGTCGAGGTCGCGAAGGCGCGCAAGGCGGGAGCGGCGGCATGAGCACCCAACCTTTCCGCCTCGCCTCCGGCGGCCTGATCGATCGCGGCCAGCAGCTGGATTTCAGCTTCGACGGCGCCTCCTATCGCGGCTATGCCGGCGACACGTTGGCTTCGGCGCTGCTCGCCAACGGCGTGCGCCTGGTCGGCCGCTCCTTCAAATATCACCGCCCGCGCGGCATCCTCTCGGCCGGGCCGGAGGAGCCGAACGCGCTGGTCGAACTGCGCTCCGGCGCGCGCCGGGAGCCCAACACCCGCGCCACCGTCGTCGAGCTGTTCGGCGGCCTCACCGCCGCGAGCCAGAACCGCTGGCCTTCGCTCGCCTTCGACCTGCTCTCGATCAACGGGCTGGTCTCACCGGCTCTGGTCGCCGGCTTCTACTACAAGACCTTCATGTGGCCGGCCTCCTTCTGGGAGAAGCTCTACGAGCCGCTGATCCGGCGCGCCGCCGGCCTCGGCCGCGCCGCCGGAACGGAAGACCCGGATCATTACGAGAAGGCCTTCGCCTTCTGCGACCTCTTGGTGATCGGCGGCGGGCCGGCCGGCCTGTCCGCCGCGCTGGCAGCCGGACGCAGCGGCGCCCGCGTCATCCTCTGCGATGAGGATTTCCGGCTGGGTGGTCGGCTGCTGGCCGAGAAGCGCGAGATCGGCGGCAAGCCGGCCTCCGAATGGCTCGCCGCGACGCTGGCCGAGCTTGCAAGCCTGCCGGAGGTGCGGATCATGCCGCGCACCACCGTGTTCGGCCTCTATGACCACGGCATCTACGGCGCGGTCGAGCGGGTCGCCGACCATCTGCCGCAGCCGCCGGCCCATTTGCCGCGCCAGCGCGGCTGGCGCATCCAGGCCAAGCGGGCGATCCTCGCCGCCGGCGCGCTGGAGCGGCCGATCGTCTTTGCGGGCAATGACCGGCCGGGCGTGATGCTGGCCGGCGCGGTTCGCTCCTATGTCAATCGCCATGGCGTCTTGCCCGGCCGCGAAACCGTGCTGTTCACGGCCGGTGACGATGGCTGGAGGACAGCGCGCGACATCGCCGCGGCCGGCGGCAAGGTCGCCGCGATCGTCGATTCACGCCCCGCCGATCCGGCGCGCAAGGCGCTCGCCGACAAGCTCGGTGCGCGCCTCTTCGCCGGCGGCGCTGTGATGGGCGCGCGTGGCGGCCGGCAGCTCAATGGCGTCACCATCCGCGACGCATCGGGCGCGGTGAGCGAGCTGTCCTGCGACCTGCTCGCCGTCTCCAATGGCTGGAACCCAACGCTGCACCTGACCTCGCACCAGAACGGCAAGCCGGCCTGGGACGATGGTCTGCAATGCTTTGTGCCCGGCACCGTGCCGGCCGGGCTTGCGGTAGCCGGCAGCGCCGCCGGGCGTTTAACCCTGGCGCAGGCGCTGGAAGACGGCGCGAGGCTGGGGAGCGAGGCGGCTGTCGAGACAGGCTTTGCCACGAAGCTGGCCGAGCCGGTCCCCGCGACCGATCCCGAAACCAATGGCCTTTCGCCGGTCTGGCGGGTGTCAGGCGGCAGGGGCAAGGCCTTCGTCGATTATCAGAACGACGTCACCGACAAGGATGTCGAGCTCGCCGCCCGCGAGGGCTTCCGGCCAGTGGAGCATCTCAAGCGCTACACCACGCTCGGCATGGCGACCGATCAGGGCAAGACCTCGAACCTCTCCGGCCTCGCCATCATGGCCGAGCAGACCGGCCGGACGATCCCGCAGACTGGCACCACCACCTTCCGCCCGCCCTATACCCCGGTCGCGATCGGGGCGCTTGCCGGCCATCACCGCGGCAAGGACTTCAGGCCGATCCGGCTCGCGCCGACGCATGACTGGTCGAAGGAGCAGGGCGCCGTCTTCGTCGAGGCCGGACAATGGCTGCGGGCGCAATATTATCCCCGCCCCGGCGAGGCCGACTGGCTGACGACGGTCAACCGCGAGGTCAAGGCGGTGCGCGCCGGCGTCGGCCTCTGCGACGTCTCTACGCTCGGCAAGATCGACATCCAGGGCGCCGACGCGGCCGAGTTCCTGGAGCGGGTCTACATCAACGGCTGGAAGGCGCTGCCGATCGGCAAGGCACGCTACGGGCTAATGCTGCGCGAGGACGGCTTCGTCATGGATGACGGTACCACCTCGCGCCTCGGCGAGACGCATTTCCTGATGACCACCACCACCGCCAATGCCGGCAAGGTGATGCAGCATCTCGAATTCTGCCATCAGGTGCTGTGGCCGGAACTCGATATCCGCATGGTCTCGGTCTCCGAGCAGTGGGCGCAGGTCGCCATCGCCGGGCCGAAGGCGCGCGAGACCCTTCGCGGCGTCGTCGATGCCGAGTACGACCTCTCGAACGAGGCCTTCCCCTATCTCGCGGCGCGCCCCGTCACCGTCGGCGGCGGCATCCCGGCGCGGCTGTTCCGCATCTCCTTCTCGGGCGAGCTCGCCTATGAGCTGGCGGTTCCGGCGGACTACGGCGACGCCATGATGCGGGCGCTGATGCAGGCGGGCGCGCCCTTGGGCATCACGCCCTATGGCACCGAGGCGCTCGGCGTGATGCGCATCGAGAAGGGCCATGTCGCCGGAAACGAGCTCAACGGCCAGACCACGGCGCGCGATCTCGGCCTCGGCAGGATGGTGTCGTCGAAGAAGGACTTCATCGGTCGGCTGATGGCGGGCCGGCAGGCCCTGGTCGAGCAGGACCGTCCCGCCTTCGTCGGCTTCAAGCCGGTCGAGCCCGGCCAGCGCCTGCGCGCCGGCGCCCATTTCATCGGCATCGGCAAGCCGGCGGCGATGGAGCATGACGAGGGCTACATGACCTCGGTCGCCTACTCCCCTCATCTCGACCACTGGATGGGGCTCGGCCTGATCAGGGGCGGCGCCGCCCGGATCGGCGAGCGCGTGCGCGCCTATGACCCGGTGCGCAATGGCGACATCGTCGTCGAGATCTGCTCGCCCGTCTTCGTCGATCCCGAAGGAGCCCGCCTCCATGGCTGAGACCGCGACCTTGTGGGCGCCGCGCAGCGCCTGGGCCGGCATCGCGCAGGCCGGCCAGATCGGCGCGGCCGGCCCAGCCGGTGTCACTGCGACCTTGCTCGACGGCTTCGGGCTGGCGACGCTGATAGCTGCCCCCGGCGGAGCTCCGGCCTTGTCGCAGGCCGTCGAAGGGCGGTTGGGCATCGCCCTGCCGGCGACGCCGAAGATCGTCTCGGGTGTCTCACATGACGCGATCTGGTCCGGCCCCGATCAGTGGCTGCTGCGTGCCGCCACGCGCGACGGTTTCAGCGGCCTGCTGGAGGCGCTATCGGCTCAGGCCGCGGTCAGCGACCAGAGCGATGCGCGCGCCGCAATGCGGCTCTCCGGCCCACGCGTCCGCGAGGTTCTGGCCAAGGGCGTGATGCTCGATCTGCATCCCGCCGCCTTCGCGGTCGGCGATACTGCCTTGACAAGCGTCGCTTATATCGGTGTGCATCTCTGGCGGCTCGCTGACGGGCCGGATGGGTCCGTGTTCGAGATCATGGTCGCGCGCAGCATGGTGGGAAGCTTCTGGTCCTGGTTCGCCGCCTCCGCGGCCGAATTCGGCTGCCAGGTCTCCATCGACCGCTCCACCGGCCGAGGTTGACGGCAGCGCGCTGCGCGCCATTCCTTCCTTCGACCTTTCCCGATTCTCACGTCTTCAGGGACCCGCGCGAGCGGGCCGATCCGTCACATGTCCGATTCTCCGATGATCCTTGCTTTGTCCTGCCCTGACCGGCCGGGTATCGTCGCCGCCGTGTCGACCTTGCTGGCCGAAGCCGGCTGCAACATCCGCGACGCGCAGCAATTCGACGACCTCGAAACCGGCCGCTTCTTCATGCGCGTGGTGTTCGACCGGCTGGAGGGTGCCCGCAGCGCCACCGACATCCAGGGCCTCGTCGACGAACTGGCGGCGCGCTTCAAGATGACCGTCTCGCTGCGCGACGCCGCCGCGCGCAAGCGCGTGCTGCTGCTTGTCTCGAAATTCGACCATTGCCTAGCAGACCTGATCTATCGCTGGCGCATCGGCGAACTCCCGATGGAGATCACCGCGATCGTCTCGAACCATGCCCGCGAGCACATCGCCTCGACCGATCTCGGCGACCTGCCCTTCCACCACCTGCCGGTCAACCGGCAGACCAAGATGGAGCAGGAGGCCGAGCTCTGGCGCCTGATCCAGGAGACCGGCAGCGATCTCGTCGTGCTCGCGCGCTACATGCAGGTTCTCTCGGACGGGCTCTCGGCCAAGCTCTCGGGGCGCTGCATCAACATCCACCACTCGTTCCTGCCTGGCTTCAAGGGCGCCAAGCCCTATCACCAAGCGCATGAGCGCGGCGTGAAGCTGATCGGCGCGACCGCGCATTACGTCACCTCCGACCTCGACGAAGGGCCGATCATCGAGCAGGATGTCGAGCGCATCAGCCATCGCGACACGCCCGACGACCTCGTCCGCAAGGGCCGCGACATCGAGCGGCGCGTGCTGGCGCGGGCGGTGCGCTATCATCTGGAAGACCGCGTGCTGCTCAACGGCAAGAAGGCCGTCGTCTTCACCGATTGAGGCGACGCGGCATGGCGGGCGTCAGCGCCCGCCATGCCGCCAGGAACCTCTACTGTGTGACCACATAGGCGGCGCGGTCGATGCCGTGGCGGGTGAGCTTGTCGTAGAAGGTCTTGCGCGGGATGCCCAGCATCTCGAGGGTGGCGCGGACATCGCCGCGATTGGCCTCCAGCGCCTCCCGGATCAGGTTGGCCTCGATCGCGTTCAGGCGCTCGGGCAGGCTCGCCGGCAGGTCGTCGCCCTCGACCGGCGCCGCCGGCAGGTCGGCGACCAGGCCGAGCGCCACCCTCTCGGCGAAATGGACAAGCTCGCGGACATTGCCGGTCCAGGCGTTCTCGACGAGATGGCGCTCGACGCTGCGATCCAGCGTGGGGACATCGCGCCCGTATTTCCGCGCCGCACGGGCGAGGAACTGGGCGAAGAGCAGAGGCACGTCGCGGCGGCGCTCGCGCAGCGGCGGAATCCGCAAGGTGACGACGTTGAGGCGGTAGAACAAATCCTCGCGGAAATCGCCGCGCTGGGCGGGATCGCCGAGATCGAGCTTGGTCGCGGCGACGACGCGCAGATCGACCCGACGGCGCTCATTCGAGCCAAGCGGCGAGATCTCCCGCCCTTCCAGCACCCGCAGCAGCTTGACCTGCGCCGCCGGCGGCATGCTTTCCAGCTCGTCGAGGAAAAGCGTGCCGCCGCTGGAATGCTCGATGCGGCCGACGCGCTTCTTCTGCGCCCCGGTGAAGGCGCCGGCCTCGTAGCCGAACAGCTCGCTCTCGATCACGCTCTCGGGCAAGGCCCCGCAATTCAGGGCGACGAAAGGCTTGCTGCGGCGGCGCCCCTGCTGGTGGAGCAGGTTGGCGACGACCTCCTTGCCGGTGCCGGTCTCGCCCAGGACCAGCACGTCGACATCGACATCGGCGAGGTCGCGGATGGTCTGGCGCAGGCGGATGATCGCCGGCGCCTCGCCGAGCAGAGCAGTCTCCTCCTCCGGCGCCGCCGCGAGCGAGCGCAACCGCCGGTTCTCCAGGACGAGCGCGCGCTTCTCGACCGCACGCCGGAGGGTCTCGACCAGACGATGGCCGGAATAGGGCTTGGCGATGAAGTCATAGGCGCCCTCGCTCATCGCCTCGACCGCCATGGCGACATCGGCGTGGCCGGAGATCACCACCACGGGAATATCGGCGTCCAGCGCGCGCAGGCGCCGGAACAACGCGATGCCGTCCATGCCGGGCATGCGCACATCGGTGACGACGACGCCGGCATAGTCCGGGCCGATGCGATCGAGCGCCGCCTGGGCCGAGGCGAGCGGGATCGCGGCGAAGCCGGCGAGCCGCAGCGCCTGGGCGTTGGCGTCGCGCAGGTCCGGATCGTCATCGACGAAGGCGACCTCGATGGCGCTCTGGTCGCTGGCGGGAGCGGTCATGCGGCTCTCTTCAGGCTGATCGTGAAGGTGCTGCCCTCGCCCGGACGACTGGTCGCGGAGAGCGTGCCGCCGAAGGAGGTGACGATGTCCTGCGAGATCACCAGCCCGAGCCCGAGGCCGCGCGGCTTGGTGGTGCGGAACGGCGCGAAAAGCGCGGCGAGCGCGGCGCCGTCAAGGCCCGGACCGTTGTCGATGATGGCGATATCGACCTGCTCGCTCCGGATCGCGACATCGATCGCGAGTTTCGGCGCGCGCCCGTCCTGTGTCTCCGCCATGGCTTCGACGGCGTTGCGCATCAGGTTGACCAGGACCTGCTCCAGCTCGACCAGCCGGGCCAGCACGAAAACCGGCTCGGCCGGCGCCGGCAGCGTCGGCACGACGCCGGCATGGCGCAGCGCGGCGTCGAGGATCATCAGCGCGCCGTCGATCGCCTCGCGCAGATCGACCGGCCCATGTGGGCCGCCACCGCGCCGAGCGAAGCCGCGCAACGTGTCAGTGATGGTACCGATCCGGTCGGTCAATCCGACGATCCTGGCCAGTGCGCCATCCGCCCCGCTCGCGTCGGCGCGAACGAGGAAGGCGCGGGCGTTCTCGGCATAGGTGCGCATCGCTGCAAGCGGCTGGTTGATCTCATGGGCAACGCCGGCCGTGACCTGACCGAGCGTCGCCAGGCGGTTGGCCTTCGCCAACTCCTCGCGCGCATCGGACAGGCGCTCCTGCGCCCGCGTGCGCTCCGCCATCTCCTCGACCAGCCGGTCGTTCGCGCCGGCCAGAGCGAGCGTGCGCTCGGCGACGCGCCGTTCGAGCTCGGCCTTGACCCTCGCCTCGGCAGTGCGCCGGGCGAGATTGAGCTGGCGCCGCCGCAGCGCGAACGCGCCGATCGCGGCGCCGGGCATGAGCACGAGCGCTACCAGCGTCTGCAGGCGAACCTGCTCGTCGCGGATCGCCGCGCCGACCGGCATCAGCACCTCGAGCTGCCAGTCCGTGGTCGGGATCGGGATGCGCGAGGCGACATGCGTGCCGGCTGCGTTACCCGTGCCACGGACGATCTCGCCGTCACGCCGCAAGGGCAGCAGCGTCAGCGGCGCCGCGCCAAATTGCAGCGACTGCCGGATCTCCGCCGCCGCTTGGGGGGACAGCGCGGTCTCGGTCTCGAAACGCCAGTCCGCGATGGTGGAGAGCAGCACGACGCCGCGCCGGTCGACGACATAGGTCTGGCCGCCCAGCGCCCGCCAATCGGCCTCGACCTGGTCGAACTCGACCTTGGCCACGACGACGCCGAGCGGTTCGCCGCCTTCGTCGACGCGGCTGGTGATGTAGAGGCCGGGGCGCTTGCTGACCGTGCCGAGGGCGAACTGCTCCGCCGTGCCGCCGGTGACCGCGCCGCTGAAATAGTCCCGGAAAGCATAGTCGTTGCCGACGAAGCTCGTCGGCTCCCGCCAGTTGCTGGCGGCGATCGCGACGCCGTCCTTCCCCAGCACATAGATCACCGCGGCGCGCGTCTCGCGGGCGATCGCCTCCAGCTTGAGGTCGAGCGCATGGGTGCCGCCGCCCCTCAGCGCCGAGCGAACGTCCGGATCGCGCGCCAGGATCACCGGCAGCGCACGCTGCTTCTCCAGTTCGCCGCGCAAGATGGCGAGCGCCAGCGTCCCGGCATCGGCGGCACGGACGCGCATAGCCGCGATGGCGCGACTGCGGCCGGCATCGCCCGCAACCAGGAAGGCGATGCTGGCGATCGCCACCGTCACCAGCGCGAAGACGATCCAGAGGCGGCGCCTGGCGGTCCAGCGACCGCGCTCGTCGAGCGGGCTTTTGCTCATGCGCCATGATGTGCGGAATTTCGCACAAATCAACCCGCTGGCGTGCGGATTGCCGCCAAGCTGCCTTTTGCGGTGACCGCATTGATCTCGTAAGCCACTGAAATCGTGTGACTACTCTCATGGCCCGGCATTGGCACGGCGATTGCCAACATGGCAGCAGCGGCGTCGAGAACAGCAAGAACCCGCGAGCAAGGCCCCTACGGAGGAAACCATGGCGATCACGCTTGACCAGGCGCCGGCGCAGCCGGCTCGTCCCCGGAAATTCTATCAGCACCTCTATGTGCAGGTGCTCGCGGCCATCGCGGCCGGCATCCTGCTCGGGCATTTCTGGCCGGAGCAAGGCGCGGCCCTCAAGCCGCTCGGCGATGCCTTCATCAAGCTGGTGAAGATGATCATCGCGCCGGTGATCTTCCTGACCGTCTCGACCGGCATCGCCGGGATGAGCGACATGCAGAAGGTCGGCCGCGTCGCCGGCAAGGCGATGATCTACTTCCTGACCTTCTCGACGCTGGCGCTGGTCGTCGGCCTGATCGTCGGCAACCTCGTCCAGCCGGGCAGCGGCCTGCACATCAACCCGGCCAGCCTCGACGCCAAGTCGGTGCAGGGCTACGCGACCCAAGCGCATGACTCCAGCATCGTCGGCTTCCTGCAGAACATCATCCCGAACACGATCGTCGGCGCCTTCGCCTCCGGCGACATCCTGCAGGTGCTGTTCTTCTCGGTGCTGTTCGGCCTGTCGCTCTCGCTGGTCGGCGAGCGCGCCAAGCCGGTCACCGACTTCCTGCAGACGCTGTCGATCCCGATCTTCAAGCTGGTCGCGATCCTGATGAAGGCAGCGCCGCTCGGCGCCTTCGGCGCCATGGCCTTCACCATCGGCCGCTACGGTATCGGCTCCGTCGCCAATCTCGCCATGCTGATCGGCACCTTCTACCTGACCTCGGCGATCTTCGTCTTCGTCGTGCTCGGCGCCGTCGCCCGCTACAACGGCTTCTCAATCCTGGCGCTGATCCGCTACATCAAGGAGGAGATCCTGCTGGTGATCGGCACCTCCTCCTCGGAAGCGGCGCTGCCGACCCTGATGGAGAAGATGGAGGCTGCCGGCTGCAAGCGCTCCGTCGTCGGCCTGGTGGTGCCCACCGGCTATTCCTTCAACCTCGACGGCACCAATATCTACATGACGCTGGCGGCGCTGTTCATCGCCCAGGCGATGGACATCCACCTGCCGCTCGGCGACCAGATCCTCTTGCTGCTCGTCGCCATGCTGAGCTCGAAGGGCGCGGCCGGCATCACCGGCGCCGGCTTCATCACGCTCGCCGCCACGCTCTCCGTCGTCCCGGCCGTGCCGGTCGCGGGCATGGCGCTGATCCTCGGCATCGACCGCTTCATGTCGGAGTGCCGCGCCGTCACCAACTTCATCGGCAACGCCGTCGCGACCATCGTGGTGGCGCGCTGGGAGGGCGAGCTTGACCAGGAGCAGCTCCAGGCGGCCCTCAGCGGCAAGCTGCCGGATCTGCTCGACGAGCCCCTCCTCACCCCGGCCGAGTGACTGCGCCAAATTGCGAAGCCCTCTCCCATGGCCCGGGCCAGCCCCGGGCCATGTCCGTTTGCAGCCCCAACCAAGCAACATCCGCGTCGGCTGCTCTGGGCTCAGCGCCGTGCGCCGCAAGTTTGCCGGGATCCTCGACGACTGGGTAGATTATCGAGCGGCCGGTCGGCCTCACAGGGAGTGATGACCGCGATGCAGCGCCAAAGAGCATGTGGAGCGAGGTCAGTAGTTATGCTGGCCGCACTCGTCTTCGGGGAAGCGGCCAGCGGTCCCGTCTTTGCGGCACCGGTCACGCAAACGATCGTCCTGATCCGGCATGGCGAAAAGCCGCCCGGCGGGCTGGGCCGGCTCGATTGCCGGGGATTGAACCGTGCCGAGGCGTTGCCGCCGGTGCTGGCGAGGCAGTTCGGCCGCTTCGACGCGATCTTCGCGCCCGACCCCGATCGGCAGAAGAAGGACGAAGGGATCAAATATCCCTATCTGCGCCCGCTGGAGACGATCACGCCGCTGTCCAAGGCGACGGGCCTGCCGGTCGAGACACGCTTCGGTTACAAGCAGATCGGCAAGCTCGAAGAGGCGCTGGAATCGCCGGGCTATCGCGGAGCCACCCTCCTCGTCGCATGGGAGCACAAGCAGCTGGTCAAGCTGGCGCGCGACCTGCTCGACCACAATGGCGGCGATCCTCGCCAGGTCGGCAAATGGCCGGGCAGCGATTTCGACAGCATCTACGTCGTCAGGATCGTCCGTGACGGCGAAGGGACGCGCGCGACGTTCGAGCATGGCCATCAGGGCCTGACAGGCAAGCTCAGCGCCTGCACCGACGGCTGACGATCGCCCGGCGTACGCAAAGACGGAACCCGGTCGGAAGGCTGCTCACCCTTGCAGCATGCAATCCGCGAGACTGTAGCAATGGCTCGCCTGGTAGGCGTTCCGCCCCCGGTTCATATGCGTCAGATTGAAGGTCCGGATGGCGCGCAGGACCCCGGGTGCAGCAAGGAAACCGCGGATCGAGGCTGGGCCCCGCACAGTGATGCCGAACATATCCGCGCCGCCCGGCACGAAATAGCTGACGTCTTCGGGCCTCGCGACGCAGCTCTCCAGAAAAGCTTCGTCCACATGCTCCTGCATGGACGAACCGTCCCTCGCGACATCCGACAGATGCACCAGGAAGAGCGCGCGGATGCCCTCGCCATCCGCATAGAGCGTGAAAAGCTCCATCCAGCTCGCATTGAAGCGGGCGAGCGCCTTGTCGGAGGTCGACGGCAGGCAGGATACCGACCAGTCGTGACGCTCGCTCCGTCACGGGACCGGGATGCAGCTGCGGCCGTGTCGCCCATGACATCAGCGGCTCGGCTCGCTCAGCATCCAGCGCCTACAAGTTCCCGTCAGCGCGTTGGCCGAACGTGCCGATCGCGGACGATCTTGCCCAGGCCGATCGGCGGCATTGGCACGCCCCCTTTCGGGGAGGGTGATCAGCGACGATCAGGCCGCGTCCTTCCATTTCGGCAGGGCGTCGCCATGGGCGGCGATGAGCTCGTCGACCATGCGCCTCGTCTCCTGCAGCGACAGCACACTCGCTGCATGGCGGTCGAGCGCCGCGGCGCGGTGGACGCGCTCGCGATCGCCGTCGAGCGCGGCGCGCACGGTCAGGTCCTGGACGAAGACATGGGGTGCGCAATGCGCCGCCAGTTCCGGCGGCAGCGTCCCGGCATGGCAGGGGCGCAGGCCGTTGCGGTCGACGATGACCGGCACCTCGACGCAGCAGCCCTCGGGCAGGTTGTCGATCAGCCTGGTGTTCTCGACGTTGCCGTAGATCACCGTCGGCTCGCCCGTGACCATGGCGCGGATGATCAGGGAGCCATACTCGTCGCTGCGCTCCAGCGGGAAGTCCTCGCCGGCCAGGAGCTTGCGCCGCGTCTCGGTGTAACGGCCGAGATTGCGGATACTGCGCCGGACATATTCGTCGACCGGAACGTCGTATTCGGCGATCTGGTCGTCGCGGCGCAGGAAATACGGGGTGTACTCGGCATTGTGCTCGCTGGATTCGCTGACGAACCAGCCCAGCGTCCGCATCAGCTCGAAGCGGACCTTGTCCCTGGCGTAGATCTCCGGATCGGCCATCGCCCGGCGCAGCGCCGGATAGGCGTCCTTGCCGTCGATCTGGAGCTTGAGGAACCAGGTCATGTGGTTGATGCCGGCACAATCATAGCTCAGCCTCGACTGCTCGACGCCGAGATAGCTCGCAAGATCGCGGGCCGTGTGCTGGACGTTGTGACAGAGGCCGACGACGCGCTGCTCCGGAAAGGCCTTGTAGACCGCCCAGGTCAGGATGCTCATCGGGTTGGTGTAGTTCAGCAGCACCGCGTCGGGGCAGAGCTCGCGCATGTCGGCGACGAGATCGAGCATGAAGGGGATGGTGCGCAAGCCGCGGAAGATGCCGCCGATGCCGACCGTATCGGCGATGGTCTGCTTCAGCCCGTATTTCCGGGGTATGTCGAAATCGAGCAGCGTCGCCTCGTGCATGCCGATCTGGACCATGTTGATGACGAAGTCGCAGCCCTCCAGCGCGCGGCGACGGTCGAGATGTTCCTCGACGACCGCATCGGCGCCGAATTGCTGCGCCGTCCAGCGCGCCATCATGCCGCCGGTCTCGAGCCGCTCGGGATCGATGTCGTGCAGCGAGATCACCACGCGCCCGAGCTCGGTGAAGTTCAGGATGTCGGTCAGCAGGTTCTTGACGAAGACGGCGCTGCCCGCGCCCATCATGGCGATCTTGACCACGGTATTGTCCTTCTCGAAACGTCGAAACGGGTCGGCCCGCGCTCTTGCGCGAGCGGTTACTTGAGGCCGGAGCCGGAGATGCCCTGGACGAAATAGCGCTGGAAGAAGGTGAAGATGATCAGCATCGGCACCAGAGAGAGCAGCGCGATCGCCATGATCATCGACCATTCCGTGTTGAACTGGCCACGCAGCAGGTTGAGGCCGAGCTGCACGGTGTACATCTCGTGCTTCATCATCACGATCAGCGGCAGGGCAAAATCGTTCCAGCGCCACATGAAGGTGAAGATCACCAGCACGGCGATGATCGGCTTCGACAGCGGCACGACGATCTTGAAGAAGATCTTCAGCTCGCTGGCACCGTCGATGCGGGCCGCTTCGAGCAATTCGTCGGGGATCGAGACCATGAACTGGCGCACCATGAAGATGCCGAAGGCCTCGGCTGCGCGCGGCAGGATGACGCCCCAGTAGTCGCTGAGCAGGCCGAGCTCGGAGACCACCAGGAAGAGCGGCACGATGATGACCTGGAACGGGATCATCAGCGCCGACAGCACGGCGAGGAAGAGGATGTCGCGGCCGGCGAAGCGGAATTTGGCGAAGGCATAGCCGCAGAGCAGGTTGATCGTCACGGTGATCACCACCGCGAATACGGTGATGATCAGCGAATTCGCCGTCCAGCTCAGGAACGGCACGCGCCCGATCGCATCGGCGAAGTTCTGCCAGACGAAGCTCGACGGGATCAGGCCGGCGGCGCCGCTGAAGACTTCGTCCTTCGGCCGCACGGCGGTCGCGAACATCCAGTAGACCGGGAAGAACATGACCCCGGCCCCCGCGACGAGGAGCAGCCAGATGCTCGTGGTCTCGAGGCGCCCTGACAGGGCGCTGCGGCTGGTTCCCGCGATCATGAAGGCGCCCTCATGCCACGTCCTCGACCCGGCGATTCACTCGCCATTGCAGCAGGGTGAAGATCAGGATCATCACGAACAGGACCATGCCCATGGCGCTGGCATAGCCCATCTCGGACCCGACGAAGGCAGCCTGGTAGATGTACTGGACGATCATCGTCGTCGAGAAACCGGGGCCGCCGCCGGTCATCACGTAGATCAGGTCGAAGACCTGGAAGGAGTGGATCACGCCGAGAATCAGCAGCAGGAAAGTGGCCGGCCGCAGCAGCGGCCAAGTGACGAAGCGGAACTGCTGCCAGCGGCTGGCGCCGTCCATCTGCGCGGCATCGTAATAGGTCGGCGAGATCGACTGCAGCGCGGCGAGATAGACCACCATGCAGAAGCCGATGCGGACCCAGAGCGAGGTGACGACCAGCGAGAACAGTGCCCAGCGCGGCGAGGACAGCCAGGCGACCGGCCCGATCCCGACCTGTTGGAGCAGCGCGTTGATCACGCCGTAATTGTCGTTGAAGAGCCACGCCGCGATCACCGCCGTCGCCACATTGGAGATCACGACCGGCAGGAAGAAGACGCTGCGCAGGATGGTGCGGCCGTAAAGGTCGCGGTTGAGGGCGAGCGCCAGCACCAGGCCGATGGCGAGGCTCATCGGGACCGTGGCGATCGAGTAGACCGCGGTATTGCTCAGCGACTGCCAGAACAGCGTGTCGCTCGCGAGGCGAGCATAGTTCTCCAGCCCGATATAGCGCGGCGTATCGATCAGGCTCCATTCCCGCAGGCTGATGTAGAACGCATAGAGCAGCGGGAAGAAGACGAAGACAGAGAACAGCGCCATGTTCGGGGCGATGAACAGGTAGGGCGTCAGCTGGCTGCGTTTCGCCTGCAGCCAGTAGCGCCGCGCATCGGCCGCCGAGGGCCGGCCGACCGCCGGCCCTCTCAGGTTTTCCGCGATGGCCATCACCGCCGCCATCAGACCAGCAGCGTCGAGCGCACGTGCTTCTCGATGTTCGCGACGGTCGCAGTTGGCGACTGGCCGGAGGTGAAGGCAAGTTCAAGCTCGTCGGCGAGCTTGGCGTTGAAGCGATCCCAGGTCGGCAGGACGATGGTGCTGACGAGATGCTCCGGCACGGTCGCCGACTGTTCGAGGAAGACCTTCATCTCCTCGTTGCGGATGTCGTAGACGAGGCCCTTCTCCTTCAGCGATTTTCGCACCGGCAGGAACTGCGCCTTGGTGACGAACTCGCGCATCGCCTCCTCCGCGACCATGAACTTGACGAAGTCGGCCGCGACGTCCGGGCTCTTGCTGTCGCGCGAGACCGCCAGGGCATTGCCGCCGAGATCGGCCGCCATTGCCACGTCGCGCGGCAGATAAGTGACGCCCCATTTGAACCTGGCCTGCTCCTGGATGAAGGGGATCTGCCAGTCGCCGTGGAGCAGCATGGCGATCTTGCCGGTGGCGAACAGATTCTGCACCGGCTCGGAACTCTTGAGGGAGGTGTTCGGCGGGACGAGCCCGTCCTTGAACCAGCTCTGGGTCCAGGCGACAGTCTCGGCCGCCTCCTTGGTGTTGATCTGCGGGCCCTTGAGCTCGTTGTCGAGCAGCTGGCCGCCATGCTGGTAGAGATACATCAGCCAGCGATAGGCGTTCGAATTCTGCCAGTTCATCGCGAAGGCGTAGTTCAGCCCGGCCTTCTCCTTGGCCAGCTTCGCGGCGCCGATGAACTCCTGCCAGGTCCAGCTCTTGTCGAGGCTTTTGGGCGCCTCGATGCCGCAGGCCTCGAAGATCTCGGCGTTGTAGAACAGCGCGAAGGTGTCGGTGTGATGCGGCAGCGCATGCGGCTTGCCCTTGATGGTCGAGGCGCGCCAAACCGAAGGCAGGAAGTCCTGGCCGAAGCCGGCGTCGAGATATTGCGACAGGTCGATCGCCGCGCCGCTCTGCCCATAGCGCCCGATCCGCTGATACTGGGCGCGGAAGATGTCCGGCGCCTGCTTGCCGGCGAAACGGGTGTCGAGCTGCTGGTAATACTGGCCGCTTGGAACCACCTCCAGCTTGATGGCGACGTTGGGATTGCGGGCCTTGTACCGCTCGATCTGCGCGTTGAAGGCGGCGATCTCGGCGGGCGAACCCCAGGAGGTCATGGTCAGCGAAGCTGCCTTCTGGGCGTTCGCGGCGCCCCAATACATGCCCACTCCCGCCCCGATGCCGGCGCACAGGCTGGTCTTGAGGAAACTGCGCTTGGTGATGGTCGCCATTGTTTCGATCTCCCTTGGACTTTTTTATCGTTGGAAGGCGGTGGCTGGCTCAGGCTCCCTCCCCGTCCGAGACGGTACGGACGCCGCCGCAGGATTCGCGCACCAGCAGGCGCACCGGCAGAACCTGCTCGCGCAGCGGCTCGGCCTCGCCCTCCAGCCGGCTGATCACCGCCTCGACGGCGAGCCGGCCGATATCGGCGCGGGAATAGTCCACCGTGGTGAGCTCCGGCGTGACAAAGCCACCGAGCGCGATGCCGTCGAAGCCGACGACCGCCATCTCCTCCGGCACGCGCACACCATGCTTGCGCAGCGCGTGCAGCGCGCCGACCGCCATCTGGTCGCTGTAGACGAAGACGGCGCTCGGGCGTTCGTCCTGCGCCAGCAGCTCCTGCATTGCCGAAAAGCCGCCGGCGAGGCTCGGCTCCGCCATTGCGATGAGCCGAGGGTCGGCTGCGATACCGGCGTCCTGCAGCGCCTGCAAATAGCCGTCCGAGCGCTCGCGACGCTTCAACAGACGCTGCGAGGCGCTGCCGATATGGGCGATGCGGCGGTGGCCGAGATCGATCAGATGCCGGGTCGCGACATAGCCGCCCCGCTCCAGGTCGACGCGCACCGCCTGGAGCGCCGGGTCGGGGCTGTGGTGCTGCATCACCACGATCGGCATGCCGTTCTCAGCGAGTTTCTTGAGGTCAGCCGCAAAATCGGCCGGGGGAGCGGCGACGATGACGCCGTCTGCGACGCCGCCCGAAAGCAGCGAGTAGGCCCGCCGCTGCACCTCGTCGAACTTCGCCGACATGATGTTGAGCGAGTAGCCGCGCTCGAGGGCAGCGGCATGGGCGGCGCCGATGATCTCGGCGTTATAGAAGCTGTCCAGCGTATAGAGCAGCAGCGCGATCACATTGGTGCGCCAACGCCGCAGCGAGCGCGCGGCATGGCTCGGCTGATAGCTCAGCCGGGCGGCGGCATCGGCGACGCGCGCCCGCGTCTCGGCGGATATGCCGAGCTCTCCACCGCGATCATTGAGGACGAGCGAGACGGTGGTTCGCGAGACGCCGGCGAGCGCGGCGACCTCGGCGCTGGTGGGCCGGCGACTGGCTCGCCCGTGCGGAAGCGCACGCTTCACCACAGCTTTTCCATCCCTGTATTGTTATCTAACACGATTTAGAAGAAGGCTATGTGCGGAACTGTCTATCTGTCAAGGCGGTCAGGACGGGAGCTTTTCGCCGCTGCGGAGACGCACGCTGGAGAACTCGTCCGGTGCGTGATCAGATCGGCAAATGTTCGGTCCCCATCAATGCCGGTTCGCCGGCTGCGCCCGCGTACTGGCATCGCTGATGATCCAGCCCAGGCGAGAAAGCCCTATGTCAGGTACGACATCGACGGCACTGTCCGGCCGAAAAGCGAGTTACCAGACCTGAGGCTGGCTCCCGTTGTGGAGCAGGCTGCTCAGCGGGCGCATTCTCCGCTCCCGCAAAGCAGAGAGCGCCCTAAAGCCTCAAACGCGCCGATATCGTTGAAGAAGTCGGGTCCGAGCAGCCTTGCGTCTGCAGGCCGGCGTCGACTAGGCACCAGTCACTCCAGAGCTGCAGGCGGCATCATTTGCGGTCCTACGCCGGGGCCGAGAGCTCGGTTGCGACTAGCGTTCCGATCGCGGGGAGGAAGCGGTCGTCTTTCGCGATAGTCTCGCCTTGGGCGAAGACGGTGAGCTGGAATTCCTGGCCCTGCGGCAGGATCGCGCGCCGCGTGTCGTGCCCGCGAAAGGAGGCGCGGTCGTAGGACAGGCGAGGAATACAGGCCCGGCATGACCCGCCAGTAAACGCGCGGTACGGACCGCGTATCCCCTGCCGAGCGGGCCGATATTCAGGCGCGGCGGTGAACGGCCAAAGAGGCCTTCAAGGTCGCGGGGAATCCTGACCTGGAATCGCCAGCCACTCCGGCGAGAGGTAAGGTACGTTGCGTGCGTCCAAGTACACGGATGGGCACGCCCCCGATCCGACGGTGTATTCACCAATAAAATCAATGGCTTGGTAGTGATGGCGGAGACGGAGGGATTCGAACCCTCGATACCCTTGTGGGGTATGCTCATTTAGCAAACGAGTGCCTTCAGCCTCTCGGCCACGTCTCCGTTGGAAGGCTCTATGCCCGATCGCGACCCGCTTTGACAAGCCATCAGGACAAGCGATCGACAGACATCCTGCAGATTGCGCCGATCCGGGCCATTTCACTGGTCGCGGGCGCGGTCGACGCGCTCGATCCAGGCCATCGCCTCGTCGAGCGTCGGGAAGACCGGTCCCGGCATCTGCGCATCCTCGGCCTCGTTCAGGCCGAAACGGATGCCATAGCCATCCGCCTCGCGCCGAATCGCGATCAGGGACGGCTTGGCGAAAGACGGCGTGGCGGTGAATGCGTCGGCGGCTGGCATGGGCAGATCCCGTTGGGTCGCCGGACTGAACGGCCCAGCGCCTGAACGGTTCCCGAACGGCGCGTTCAGGAGAGCAGCAGCATTGCTGAGCCCAAACGAGAAAGGGCCCGCGGCGCAGCGCAGGCCCCTTCCCTTGCGTCTCGAAGCGCGCGTCAGTCGGCCGCGACGATCTTGCCGGCTTCCCACTTGTACATGGAGAAGCTCGGCGAGCTCAGGTCGCCGGTCTTGCCATAGGTCAGGGTGCCGATCGCGGTCTTGACCTCGAGGCCGGCCTTCAGGGCCTTGGCGACCGCATCGGCCTTGGCGTCCTTGCCGACCTTCTCGATGCCGGCCTTGAGCACCTCGACGGCGGCATAGGCGTTGAGCGTGAAGGCCTCGGGCGGAATGCCCTTCTCCTTCAGCACCGCCACAGCCTCGGCCGAGGCCGGGTTCTTCAGCGCGTCGGTCGCGTTGGTGAAGAGCGTGCCGGCCGCGGTGTCGCCACCGATCGCCCAGAGCTCGGTGTTGGAGAGACCCTCGCCGCCGATGATCGTCGCCTTGACGCCGGCATCGTGCAGCTGGCGGGCGAGCAGGCCGCCCTCGGGGTGGTAGCCACCGAAATAGATCAGCTCGGCATTGGCGGACTTCAGGCGGGTGATCACGGCCGCGAGGTCCTTCTCGCCCGGGTTCAGGGTGAGATAGGCGACCTCGGTGATGCCGCCGGCATTGATGCCCTTCTTGAAGGAATCGGCGAGGCCTTTGCCATAAGTGCCCTTGTCGTGGACGATCGCGACCTTCTTGCCCTTCAGGTTCTTCAGGACATAGGCGGCCGCGACTTCGGCCTGCTGGTCGTCACGGCCGCAGGTCCGGAAGACGTTGCTGAGGCCGCGATTGGTCAGAGCCGGCGAGGTGGCGGTCGGCGTCACCATCAGCACGCCGCTCTCGGCGAAGACGTCGGAGGCCGCCATGGCGACGCCGGAAGTCACCGGGCCGACGACGAAGCGGACCTTGTCGCCGACCAGCAGATTGGCGGCCGAGACGCCCTGCTTCGGGTCGCCGGCATCGTCGGCAAGCTTCAGGACGACCTTCTCGCCGCCGATGCCGCCCTTCTTGTTGATCGCGTCGACGGCGGCCTGGGCGCCGTTCTTGACCTGTTCTCCATAGGCGGCGACGGCGCCGGTCAGCGGCGCCAGCAGGCCGATCGTGATGTCGGCGCGCGCCGGCGCGCCCGCGAGCAGCGCCGCGGCGAAGGCCGCACCCATCAGGAACTGGGCTTTGAGCGTCATGTGCGTCTCCTCGTGAACCATACAATCATTGCGTGCGACCCAATCCGCGGATCGCCTGCGACCTGTATAGGCCAGCACGAGGCGTCGTGGCACTGCGTGGCGCGTTTCTGAGCAGATGCAAAAATGCATGGCAGACATGGCGGCTGCTTCGATGCGCGATGCCGGCCGATCGCCCCGAGCTTCCACGCAAACGACAAAGGCCGCGACAGCCCATCAGGCGGCCGCGGCCGTGCGAACATTGCTCCGGCGTGGCTCGGCAGCTTCAGTTCCAGTCGTCGATCTTGACGTCGTTCGGGTAGGGAGCGCCGCGGCCGGTTTCGACCAGCGACTTCATACTGAGCAGGAACACGCCCCATTTCGTGCTGCAGTGATGCATGAATTCGACCGGCTCCTGCCAGCCCTCGTGCTTGAAGAGGACGATCGTATAGTCGCCCTCCTGTCGGATGTCGTAGCTGACCTTCGTGCCGATCCATTCGGCAGGCCCGTCGACCACCTGCCAGAGCACGCGCTTGGCCGGCTCGAGCGCAACCACCTTCATGTCGAAGAAGCCGCGCTCGCCGAACTGGAAATGGATGACCCCGTCGACCTTACTGTCGCCGCGCGTCTCGTCGGTCCACCAGTGCGAAAGCCCGTCGATGGTGGCCAAGGCCTTGTAGACCGCCTCGGGGGAAGACTTGATTCCAACTCTGTGCAGGATGTCCGGCATGATGATCTCCTCGTTGTCCGGTGCCAGCGACGCGCCGTCCGGCCGTCGTGGGGAGATGAACTAGAGGCAGGGCGACAAGGAGCGGGAGTGACAAGCTTGGCGGGATTCGAAGGTGCGGCATGGATTCGCTGATCACCGCCGCCGGGCGGGCGCTGGCGGCGGGCGATCCGTTCGGCGCGCTCAACCGCGTCGCGCTGCGCGAGGATGCGCCGGCACTGGCGCTACGCGGCATCGCCATGGCGCAGCTCGGCGACCTCGCCAGGGCGAAGGTTTTGCTCAAGCGCGCCGGTCAGAGCTTCGGCGCCAGAGAGCCGGTGGCACGAGCCCGCTGCATCCTGGCCGAGGCCGAGATCGCGCTGGTCTCGCGCGATCTCGGCTGGCCGGCCAAGGCGCTCGATGCGGCCCGCGCCGTGCTCGAAGCCGATGGCGACCGCCTCAACGCCGCCCATGCCCGCACCATCGAGGTGCGCCGGCTGCTCTTAATCGGCCGGCTCGGCGAGGCCGAGCGCCTGCTCGCCGGTTTCGACGAGAGCCCGCTGCCGCCGGCACTGGAGGCGGCGCGCGCGCTAGCCATCGGCGGCATCGCGCTCAGGCGGCTGCAGGCGGAGCCGGCTCGCGCGGCATTTGCGCGGGCGGCGGAGGCGGCCGGGCGCGCCCGTATTCCGGCGCTCACGGTGGAGGTCGACGCGGCTGCTAAGGTGCTGGACGCGCCGGCAGCGCGCCTGATCGTGCGGGACGCGGAACGCCCACTGCTGCTGGACGAGGTCGCGGCTCTGCTCGTCTCGGGAGGCTTCGTCGTCGATGCCTGCCGCAATGCCGTGCGTGAGGCGGGCACGGTCGTGCCACTCGCCACCCGCCCGGTTCTGTTCGCCCTCGCCCGCGCCCTCGCCGAAGCCTGGCCGGCGGATGTCTCGCGCGAAGACCTGCTGAGACGGGCATTCCGGGCCAAGGAGGCGGACGAGTCGCATCGCGTCCGCCTGCGGGTCGAGATCGGGCGGTTGCGCGCCGAACTGCACGGGATCGCCGAGATCAGCGCGACCCAGCGCGGTTTTGCCCTGAAGCCACACCGGGCGCGCGAAGTCGCGGTGCTGGCGCAGCCGCTGGAGGAGGCGCATGCCGACGTGCTCGCCTTGCTCGCCGATGGCGAGGCCTGGTCGAGTTCGGCGCTGGCGCTGGCGCTCGGCACGAGCCAGCGCAACATGCAGCGTGCGCTCGAGACGCTGGCCAGGGCCGGCAAGATCCAGTCCTTCGGCAAGGCGCGGGCGCGGCGCTGGCTGACGCCGCCGGTGCCGGGTTTCCCGACAGCCTTGTTACTCCCGGCCCCGCTGCCGGATGGCTAGACCTCATGACGGTCCAACCGAACAGAGGAAACATCCCCATGACCAGGACAGCCAGGATCGTCCGCGAATACGGCCCCTTCCCCGGCATCGAGGCCGTGCACGGCGTCAGCTATGACGGCAGGAATGTCTGGTTCGCCTCGGGCGACAAGCTCAACGCCTTCGATCCGGAGAGTGGGCAGACCGTCCGCTGCCTCGACGTTCCCGCCCATGCCGGCACCGCCTTCGACGGCAAGCACCTCTACCAGATCGCCGAGGACCGCATCCAGAAGGTCGATCCTGAGAGTGGGAAGGTGCTTTCGACCATTCCGGCGCCGGCCGGCGGCGCCGATTCAGGCCTCGCCTGGGCTGAGGGCACGCTCTGGGTCGGCCATTATCGCGAGCGCCAGATCCACCAGATCGACCCGGAGACCGGCAAGGTGCTGCGCACGCTGCAGTCGAACCGCTTCGTCACCGGCGTGACCTGGAGCGATGGTGAGCTCTGGCACGCGACCTGGGAGAACGAGGAGAGCGAGATCCGCCGGGTCGACCCCGAAAGCGGCGAAGTGCTCGACGCCATGCGCATGCCGGAAGGCACCTTCATCGCCGGCATGGAGGCAGGCGGCGACCGCTTCTATTGCGGCGGCGGCGGCAAGAACGGCGTGGTCAGGGCAGTCGCCCGGCGCTGATGCAGGCTAGCGGGCGACACGCCCGCGCAGCCGTGCCCCGTTCGGCAGGCGGCAAGAGCAGACCGCACCCGCCCGAAGTCGACTCGGCGCAGCGCAGCTTCGACGCTGCGTCCTGCAATAGGCTGCGGTGACGCTGCGCAGCGCGGGATCGCTCGCCGAGCCATAGCGCGGCATGTAGATCGGGTTCGAGGAGCGCGGCGCGCCCCTCGGCGTGCCGCCATAGTCGACCGGTGGGCCGGCGCCGGGGATGCCGCCGGCACCCGGCGCATGCAGCCTGATATCGGGCTGATTGTCGAAGATCGACGGCGGCCCCAGACCCTGGCGCGGGCCGTCCGGCGTCAGCGGCGCATTGCCCGGCGTGCCGATCTGGGCGTGTGCCGGATGGACGAGCAGCAATGCCGCCAGTGCCGGCACCAACCATTTCCAATACGTCATCATCTCTCGCCTTCCTTCCGGCGGCTCGCCCGGCAGTAATCCCATCGGATTAGTTCGAGCGACCTAAAGCTTTCACTCGAATAGAATAAAATCAAGTCAATACCACATGCTATTGCTCAACGTGCCGGCATGGCTGTGTCCAAATACCTTGAACACGTCATCCCGAAAGACATCGTTTTGCGCTGGGCGGCTGCAAGACCTCCCGGGCGGGAGGCACGTCATGCGATACCTGCAGAGCAAGATCTTTATTGCGGGACTTCTCGCGACCACATCGACCTTTGCTTATGCCCAAGGCGCGGGCCCATGGCCCGAATATCATGAGGGCTTCACAGTCGATGGCCGCCCGACACCGCAGCCTCGCAGCGGCTGCGAACGCAGGCTCATCAGAGACAACTGGCTTTGGGAATGCAATTCGGCGGCCCGCGACAACCCGTTTCGCGCGAGTGCATCCGGATCCGGCTCAAGCGCCTCGGATGCAGGCGGCGTGCGGTACTACAACGCGGTGTCGCCGACCGGCCGCAGGACGCGGGCGCCGAGCCGGGACTGCGTCATCGTGCAGTCCGAGCGCGACCAGCTGTGGGCCTGCCCGCCGCTCGCCACTGCGTCGATCAGCGCCACGGCTACAGCACCGCAGGGCGCCGCGGCTGGCAATGTCCAATACTACAATGTCTTCGCCCCCAACGGCAGGCGCACGCGCGCACCCAGCGCCGGCTGCACCGTGGTTCAGCAGGGCGGAAGCCAATACTGGGCTTGTCCGCCCCTGACGACCGGGGCCCTGTCTTCAGGTGGGCCGAGCAGCGATTCGAACGCCGGAGGCAATGGCCGCAACGGAAGTGACGGCTTTGGCGGTGGCGCTGGAGGCGGCTCGAACGATGGCTCGGGCGGCAGCTCCGCAAGCAATAATGGCGGCGGTCAAGGCGGCGGCGGTCAGGGTGGTAGCGGTCAAGGCGGCGGTGGCCAGGGCGGCGGCGGCCAGGGTGGCGGCGGTCAGGGTGGCGGCGGTCAAGGCGGCGGCGGTCAAGGCGGAGGCGGTCAAGGCGGAGGCGGTCAGGGTGGCGGCGGCCAGGGTGGCGGCGGCCAAGGTGGCGGCGGTCAGGGTGGCGGCGGCCAGGGTGGCGGCGGCCAAGGTGGCGGCGGTCAGGGTGGCGGCGGCCAGGGTGGCGGCGGCC